>OQVN01000115.1_pt1 | contig 31253 bp, 46 predicted proteins | sample 1691621 | NCBI WGS metagenome assembly OQVN01 (sample SAMN03418278, study PRJEB22391) | human gut metagenome | biome: human-gut; feature: organic feature; material: feces | host: Homo sapiens | place: Tanzania | collected 2013-01 | reverse complement strand
CGGTTTCGTATAATTTTCGTCTTGCTTAACAATTTCGAATCTATTGCAAATTGCGTTAGCCGCTAGGCTTGAAAACGCCGGTGCGACTATTTGCCCAATCATGCTATTACTCTCCAACCATTCATATTTGTCCGAATAACTCCAACTTAAGCTCCCTAAATCCACCGTCCCAACATTCCGCCGGATTGCTCCGCTGTCCATGTCGATTTCATCGTGTGCGATGCCAGCAGAATGGAGTTCCGGGAAGCCTGTCGTGATTGATTCCGCCCCGGCGGTAATGGTTTCCGTTCTGGACGAAATAATTTCCCCCGGATTGTACGGGTACGAATCCTCCGGGAACATCTGTTCGAACTCTTCAGCGGTCGGTTCGTTGCCCACTCCGAACATGGCAGACAAGTCAATAACATTTATATTTCCAACTCTGTAAGAACAGGTTACACCATCTGAAGAATATAAATATATTGCAACTCTTGGGACTGGCATACTAGTGTATGTTGTGATAATAGTGCTATATCTTTTATTGTTCTCTGTGAGTTTGGCAATTAAGGCAGGACCAAGCGATAGGCTCAAGCTTATGTTGTCACTCGATGAGGCTTCGAAAGCTACATAATATTTATTGTTTGCCTTAATATTGTAATATACCAGAATGCCATTGTGTGCAGTCGTGTTTTGTACTACATCGTAGAAAAAATTTTCGTATGTAAAAGTGACACCATTCTCGTTTAGCGTTTCTCCGTAATTCCATAACTGACTCCAAACAATGCTCTTACCGCCCACCTTGTCCACGCTCACATACTTCGCCCCGGACGGTGCCGTTCTGCTTGCTGATTCGCCCTCTTCCGGCAGAATGTCGTAGGTTTGCCCCTTATTCAGTTTGAGCAGGGCGTCGATTCTATTTTCCTGTTTTCGGTTTTCTGCCGTCAGCTGGTCGCATTCGCCCCGCAAGCGGTCCACCTCGGTTTGCAAGGCGGCGGCGTTGGCGTCGAATTCCGCTGTTTTGGTGGTGGCGTTCTGATTGTAGGCTTCCAGCTTCTCTTCAGCGTTCCGGTTGTAGTCGGTTGTGTGCTGTTCGGCGTTGGTGTCGTAGGTGGTCAGCTTCTCGGCGGCGTTGGCGTTGTATTTGGCTAACTGCAAGTTGTGATTGTCGCTTAACTCGGTGGTCGCACTGTCAACGACTTTCCGGAATTCTCCGATGGCGCCATCCGAAACGCTCTCCATCATCTCGGTTTTCTCCTCCTCGGTGAAGTAGTCCACGCCTTTTTTCGGCGTGAACTCTCCGGAATCGGCACGGCGCTTGATTTCTGCAATGGCGGCATCCGCCTTTTCAACCAACGCCTCGAACGTGGTGCGCTCTTCTGCCGTGTAGACGTAGTCCGGCGGCTTGGGCGACGACAGAACATTAAAGCTATACGCCTTATAGGTGCCGTCGGAATAACGTTCATAGCACGTTTTAAACCCGGCAGATTGCAGGAATTCGTCCGGGATTCGGCAGCGTGTTCCGTCTGCCTCGATTCGGATAACCTCATTACCCATCGGGTAATCTACGAACTGCGCTTCTGGTTTCAATTCTGTTAGATGTTGATTAATATCCCACTGGTAGAGCTGTTTTTCTGATTTCATTCTTGCTCCTTTCATTTTTTCAAATAAAAAACCGCCTTTCGGCGGTCAATAACTTATTCATCTTCTAACAGCCTTTTTTCTACGGCTTTCCATATATATTCGCTCATGCTTTCGCCTTTTTCCTTGGCTTTCGCTTTTACGATATTTTTCTTTCCTTTGGCAACCATGATATTGATATGGTCATAATTTTTTCGGTTGTATTCGTTTTGGTATTTTATTTGGTCAAACTTTTTTTCGCTTGTCATTTTTCCCGTTCCTGTTATAATAATTATAGGTTAAGGGGTGCCAGTGGCAAGCCTGACACCCTCAAGTTTAGGAGCTCAGCTTTTCAAGCTGGGCTTTTTTTTACTTTTCTTCTCTAGAATTTGCTCCGACGATTCTTCGAATCAATTCCAGAATTTCATGTTCGCTGTGCCCTTTTTCGTCGCACCATTCAATAACTTCCTTGATTTCTTTTTTGTCCATCTCGTCCATGATAACCTCCTTTTCTATGCTTGCCCATTACTCGTTGATTCGTTTCCTTATCAACTGTCTATATTATATATCATATTAAGTAATATGTCAAGCTTATTTCAAAACTTTTTTTGAAAAATTTTGAATCCTACGCCCCGCCGCCCGGCTGTGCGCCGGTTGTTTCTCCGATAATTTTACCGGTTGTGATGTAAGTGAAGCCGCCTATGCAATCATTGTCCTTTGCCAGTGCATCGCTTCCGGCGTTACGGGCGTAAAATGTACCATCGGAACCCATATAGGATATATTGGCATTATTACCATAATACGATACGGCACGAACGCCTGATTCTGTTATTGGCTCCGGCACTCCGGTAATTTTTCCGGCGGCGATATTTGCGCCGCTTGCTACTGCTCCGGTGCACTTGGTAGAAACTTCCATCTGCACCAGGTTTCCGCACCGCCACCACCGTGGCTGATAGGCAACTGCCCCTGTTGTTAGGGTTAGTTTTCCGATGCCGCTTGTGATTTGTGTTAATCCTGCGGTTAAACCTCTATAGTCTTTATACATGATTTCATTTTTGACGTTGAACTTGTCTGCTTCCACCGTTCCGGACACTACGGCAGAACTGTATTCAATGTCTAAATCCGTCCAGCGGTCCCAATCATAACTTGTAGTGTCGCCGTAGCTACCGTCTGCGAATATGGTCAAATCTTTTCCGTTGATTATGTAGCCATACATCGGGTTAACGTTAATACTTTCCAAATTAAACTCATACGGTGCATATTCGCCCCCAAGCTTTACCAGCTTAACCGACGTCGCCTCGTCTTTTAATGTATATTTTGCGCTCCAAGTCGCTCCGGTCCGAATCTTCTCCCATGCAGCTTCGCCCGGAAAAGAGAACTTTTCTGCTACAGTGTCTTCGCCTGTTTTGACGGCGCTTATATCAATTAGCGGATACACTCCATTATTAATTTTTACGCCGCTTTCAGAAATGTTAATGTTATTCATGTTCCCGCCTCCAATTCCGCAATTATTCGCACCGAAAAAAGCTGCCGTTTTTTCGGTTGATGCATCTACAATATATAGCCCGGACGATTTAACGTCTGTTCGGAACTTTCCGCCCGCCGCATCCAGCACGTGGGCGCCTAATTTATCATGATAGAAATATTTTTTTTGGTCGTCGATGTCTCCCTGCGCTGCTTCCGCTGCTGCTTGTGCTGTTGCTGCTGCGATTCCGGCAGCGCGGGCATCAGATGTTGCGGATTCCGCTGCGGTGTGGGCTACCCCGGCCGCTTCCGTTGCTGATTCTGCTTTCTGCTGCGCCAGTGCAGCGGATGATGTGGCCTCCTCTGCCTTCTGCTTTGCCGTTGCGGCGTCTGCTGTAGCCGCTTCCGCCTTTTCCCTTGCGGTGTCTGCCGCTGTTTTTGCTTCCGCTGCGGATGCCGTAGCCTCTTCCGCCTTCTGCTGCGCCAGTGCAGCGGATGCCGTAGCCTCTTCCGCCTTCTGCTGGGCAATGTCTGCCGATTCCTGTGCCGTTGTTGCGGTGTCTGCCGCGGATTGGACTGCGCCGTCCATGTAATCTTCGTAGCTGTAGTCGTCGTCTTCGTCTTCCGGGTCTTCCGGAACGTCTTCCCCCAGCTCTGTCAATTCCGCGGTGTCCGATTCCTCCACCGCTTCGAATTCCACGGCGATCCAATTATAGCTGCTCGGATTTAAAACTTCCGCGCTGCTCATGCTGATGCAGTTGCCAATATAGGCAGCGTCCGCCGACTCTTCCAGCGTGAAGCCTGCCGTCCCGTCTGGGCTGTTCGCCCACGCATTGTGTAAATAGAATATTGTGTTATTTTCACGCTCTAATTTTGTTACCATTGAAGCCTCCTTCTATCTGCCGATTGCAATCCAGTGGAATGCCGACGGCCACGCGCCGGTCCGTCGTGCCCGATACGTGAAGCCCGTTTGCGTTACGGACGAAATGCACCACTGCGTTGAATCCGGCGCATCTGCCGTTGGCGTTGCCACCACGTACGGCGCCACGGTAAACGGAACCGGGAATTTCACCGTTACGGAATAGTTTGTATTTGCTTTTTTAATTGGGCAGGACCCTTTGCCCGCCTGAATGTTCGGCGCGATTAGATTCCCGGCGGCGTCAACTGTTACGCCGTTCAGCGCATCAGTCACCGCGTTCTGCACCTCCGTTGTCAAGTTTTCCGCATCCAGCGGCGTGCCTTCCTGGTACACCTCGCCTTCTGCCGGTGTCATGTCGTACGTGTTCGCCTGCCCGTCCACCGGGGTCATTGTCACCCGGTTCGGGTACTGGCTTGATCTATCCACAAAACCCATTGCTTGCCTCCTATCTCAGATGGTATCCGGTTCCGGTGTATCCGGTTCCGGCGTGCCGCTGATATTTTTTATTATTCATCATGATTATTTGCTTCCGGTTCACCTCTTCACAAACCTGTTCTATATATCGAACTTGCTCGGCGATTATGGAACCGTCCACCGTAGATACGCCGATGATGGCCACGCCCCACATGGCCGCCAACCGGTCTGCCGTTCCGGTGATGGTGTCCCAATCCTCCGCCGTCAGGTAGCTATCTGCCGTCCAGGTTTTCCCCAGGGCGCCGGCAGTGCTTCCGGATAGTGTGGCCAGATTTCCGGCGATCCGGTTCATATCCTCCACCGTCAGCAGGTCGGATTCCTGCCAGTCCGTTCGGATGTCCATTTATACCCCCTTTCGGTACGCAATTTTTGCCTGCGTTCCTCCGGCCTCGTGCGTTAATTCGATGTCTGAAATTTGCACGATCTCATAATCTGCCCCGGCATCGTTTAGACGCTTGTTTTTTTCGGTGTGGTGAAGTCGCACCACGTCCCGGGGCTGCATGCGGGGGTCGCCTTTCCACGTGAATTGGCCTGTGATGTTCGATATTTCGAACCGCCTGCCGTGCCGCGGATAGATACCGGCAGCGCCCGCCTTGATGTTGCCTTTAACTTCCAGCGGCTGCAGTTCCAGTGTGTAACCCGGGCGGCCGGTTGGTGCCGTAATGGTTGCGGAACCGCCCGACACGCTCAGCTTCTTCCCCTTGGCTATGCATGGATTAACGTAAACTATTTTTTTCTTCCGCATGTTGGATTTTTTCTTTTTGTAAGTCTTATAACTGCACTTGTACAGCTTTCCTTTTTTCTTCTTCCGGTAGTAATACGCGTATTTCTTCCCGGCTTTTTTCTTTGCCTGGTAACTTAGGCGCTCCGGTGCCCAAATTAGGTTTTTCGCATTGCTCACCGTATAAGCCCAGTACGGCCCACCGGACGGGTTAATGTTGTACCGCTTCCCGGCCTCTGCCGTTTTTCGTTCGTCCAGTTTGGTCCACGTGTTGGATCTAACGGCAGCACACCCCAGCAGGTATTCGCTATTTCCGGATTTGATGGCCGCAAGGTTCCGGTCCACGCTCCGTGTTACCTCCCCGCAGTCCTCTTCGTAGATGTCCCATTTTGCCGACGGCTTCCGCCATGTTAGGCGCGGGATTCCCGCATCCACGAACGCCGGCCAGTATTCACCGGGAACCGTTCCCACGTGGATCAAATCCGCCGCCAGCGTCCGGGCATCCGTTTCCGGAATTAGGATGCTGGATTCTGTTCCGGCGTTCTTCCCGGTCGGGGCGCCGTCGCTGGATAATGCCGCACCGCCAATTCCTCCCCGGATAGTATTCTCCAGCAGGCTCCACGCCTTCTGGTATCCGTTCCCGGTTCTGGTATTCAGCACCTGGGCGGAAATCTTTTTTTCATCCAAGTGCCGGGCGGCGTCTTCTCCCTTTATTGTGATTAGACCGTTGGCCATCGTCGCCGGTTCCGACAAATAGAAATGGCGGGTTTCGGACATGTCCCCGGAATATCCTGATTGATAATAAATACTTGCGTTATCGCTTATATTGGATATTGATTGACTGATGTCTTGCGTCCAGTAAACTTGCAGTTCAATTTCTGATGTTGGAATTGCTTGCGTGTCCACCGATAGGTCCGCCCGTAGTGCCAGGGACGCCTTCACAATATCCGCCTCCGTGAAATCCAAACTAATCCCGGGCGCCATGTCGTACAGAATCACCCGGGTAGAATCCGAATCATTTGTTATTGTTACCGTGCCGGACTTTGCCCCGGCAGGGATAACCACGCGGGGCGCAATCGGCATAGTGTAGCCCATCGTGCTGGCCGTTATCGTTCCGGAAGATTCCGGATCAAAAACCAGTGTAATGGATGCAATTTCAATTTGTTTATTCAGCGCCCAATTAATTGTTACGCTCTGATCCGCGCCCACATGTGTCTGCAGCCCGGTTTTTCCGGTGGCATCGCTCACCGGTTCCCCGGATTTTGGCACGGTCTTCCGGCTGCCATTCAGCGGCACACCGCCGCCGGAAAAGTCTGCCACCATTCGGCGGGGGTATTCCGTTGTTATGGTATCGTACACCGCAAGCCCGTCGCCGGACGGTGTGGCCGTCATTGCCACCCTGGTGTCCCTGCCGTTAATTCCGGCCAGAATCTTCATCGGCTTCCGGAACTGTTTTTTGTTTTCGTCGTCAATTTTGCTCATTGTGCTGCTCCGATCATGCGCACGCTGCAGGCCAGGTCGGTAAATACGGCCGTGCCGTCCGAACGTGTCACCCGTGTTGGGGTTCCCTTGAATCCGGAAATCAGAATTTCAGCGGTCTGCCGGGCGCCTGTTGCGTCCGTAAATTCCATGGTGGTCTCTTTTCCAACCATTCCGGATAATTTCCGAACCATGTCGTCCGTTAGGTAGTCCCACGAAAGCTCCATATCGTCGGAGTATTTCGTCCCGACGATATCGCCGCAAACTTTCCCGGTGCAGGTGGTGTATTCCGCTTGAATAATGGCCGTTTTTTCGACCACCATATCCTTCGGCCGGAAAATGTCCAGTCCTGCAATTTTAATTGTGTTGTATACTTCCATTTTTCGCCCCCTATCCTAACCGGTGTTTGTATGTGTCATATAGGTCCACAATGGTCTCGCCCAGTTTTGGCCCAGACGGGTAAAGGAAATTTTGGATCACAATCGGCTGGCCGGAATTACCGCCCTGAATGGCCAGCGCCGTAATAATTCCATTGGTGATGTTGTCGCCCATCCGATTCATTTTCTGGCCCAGCTGGTCCCATAATGTGGCCAGTGGAACAACTGCTTCCGCTCCGCCGTCTCCGACTCCATGGGTGCCACCTGCCAGCAGTGTCGGGCGGTCAAAAATTCCGCCCTTCCGGTGCCAACTTACACCCATGCTCTTCGGGTAGCTGATGCTTCCCAGCTTTTTATATGTTTTACTTCCTTCGGAAAGTGAAAAGCTCGGCAGCTTAATATTTTTGAAAATCTTTCCAATTGAAATCGGGAACCAACTTTTGATTTTGTCCACAATTCCTTTAATTTTGTCCCGGGCCCGCGTGAATGGCCCCGTGATTTTTTCCTTGATGGAGTTCCACGCCGCGGCCGTTCTACTTTTTACGCTGTTCCATGAACTAATCATTTTAGACTTTATCGCGTTCAAAATAGAAAATACTAACGAACGGATTAATTTCAGCGGCGCCGAAATGGCCGCCTTGATGCCGGACCATGCGCCCTTTGTGATTCGCTTTATTCCGCTCCACACCGTGCTCCAGTCTCCCCGGATTAATCCTGAAAATACTTTGATGATTCCCAAAATGATATTTAACGCCGATTTCACGGCGGTTTTCACAATTCCGAAAGCGGTTATAAATACGGGCGCCAAAATCCCGGCAACTGCCCGCCATACGGCTTTGATTGTGCTGCAAACCGCTTTGAATTCTCCGGCAAATGGTGCCAGCTCCGCCTTCACCGCGTTAACAAACTGCTGCACGGATAGTTTTATCTGGCTCCATATCTGATTAATTTTTTCTTTGAATTGTTTGTTATTGTTATACAAATAGACAAACGCCGCAACAACCGCGCCGATTGCTGCAACCACCAAGCCCACCGGGCCGATCATTACGGATAACGCGCCGGAAACCTTCGTGCCGATTCCGGAAGCGATTGTTCCCAGTCCTCCCAGGTCGGTAATTGCCCCGGAAAGTTTCTGGAATCCGCTAATGGATTTCCCAATGGTTCCGGCAATTTTTCCGCCGATTAACAGCGCCGGACCAAGTGCAGCCACGAACACGCCCACGCCCGTGACAGCCTTCTGCGCTGCCGGGCTCATGCCGGAAAACTTGTCCGCCAGACGGCCAAGCCATTCGGCGGCCGCTTTAACGTAGGGTGTTAAATTGTCGCCGATCCGGATGGCCAACGTTTCAGCCTTAGATTTCAGGGCCGTAACTGCGCCGCTTAAGTTGTCCGACATAGTGGCCGCCATCTTTCCGGCGGCTCCGTCTGCGCTGCCCAATGCACTCTCTAGTTTCCCGATGTCTTTGTCGCTGGAATTCATCAGTGCCAGAAAGCCGGACATTGCATTTTTTCCAACTAACGTTTTTGCTGCCGAAACCTTTTCAGATTCCGAAAGCCCGGAAAATGCGTCCCGGGTATCCCCCAGGATATCTTTCAGGCTCCGCATGGACCCGTCTGCGTTGGTTGTCTGAATGCGTACGCTTCCGATGCTCTTCCCGGAAACGGTAAAGTCCTTAGACAGCCCCTGCATGATTGTCCGGAGAGACGTTCCGGCCTGTGTGCTCTTAATGCCCTGGTTTGCCATAAGTCCAAGAGCCTCCGTGGTGTCCTCCACGGAATAGCCCAGGGAACCCGCAACCGGTGCGGCGTACTTGAAAGATTCGCCCAGCATTTGAACGTTGGTATTGCTGTTTGCCGATGCGGTGGCCAAAACGTCAGCAAAATGCCCGCTATCCTTAGCGGACAAACCGAACGCGGTCAAGGCATCCGTCACAATGTCGGACGTGGTAGCCAAATCCTCACCGGATGCCGCCGCCAAATCCATAACGCCTTTAATGCCGGAAAGCATGTCGTCGGTTTTCCATCCGGCCATGGCCATGTAGTTCATAGCGTCAGCCGATTCGGATGCGGAAAATTTTGTTTTGTTTCCCATCTCGATGGCCTTATTTCTTAACGCCTCGAAATCCTTCCCGGTAGCTCCGGCAACGGCGGAAACCTTCGACATGCTGCTGTCGAATTGTGCCGTAGTATGTACGGACACGGCACCCACTCCGGCAACCGCTGCGGATACCGGTGCGATTTTCCGGCCCGCTGCCGTCATTTTTTCGCCGGCCTGGTTAAACTTCTGCCCAATCTGTTCCAGCTTTGGAGATTTCAGCGCGTTCAGTTCCTTTTGAAACTGCTGCACTTCCTGCTTCGCCTGCTCAATCTTCCGGGTGACTTCCAGATACTCTTTCGACGTCTTGTCCACGCCTTTGGCGTCAAGTTGGTTCTGGACGTCTTTCAGCTGCTCCAATTTCTGCTTCGCTCCGTCCACCCTCTGCCGTAAAAGCGTTTGCTTTTGGGTAATCAGATTAATATTCGTCGGGTCCAGTTTTAACGCCCTGTTGACGTCTCTTAGTGAAGACTGTGTTCCCCTTGTAGTCTTGTTAATTTGCCCCAGGGCCCTGTTTAGGCCCGTGGTGTCTCCGTCAAACTTTATTGTTATTCCTTTTACCGTGCCGGCCATTCTGTTCGCCCCTCTCTCGCGTTCAAATTTTCAAAGGTATAAATACTTGAAAGCCTTATTTCATGCCCCTTATAGGGCATTTAAACGGCTCGTTTTTTTCTGCTTACCTGCCAAAAAATGCATTCCAGTCAGCCTGCGTGGCTTCTCTTGCTTTTGGCTCCGTTTTTTCCGTTTCGCCGCTTCTGTGCTGTTTGTTGTAGTCAATGCAGAAATCCACCACTTGTCCCAGTGTCATTTTTTCCACCGCTTCAAGGGTTAGGCCTCTGCTTATAGCGCCGATGATAATGTGATTCGTGTCGATGCTTTCGGCTGGTTCTTCTTTACAAGTTTCCCCAGCCTCTCCCGGTTTTTTTCCGAAATCACTGTATTAATTACAGCGTCAAGCACTTCCGGAACGATTTTATCCAGCGGGAAATTTTCGAACTGATTGGCCCATTCAAACGGCGCCGGGATAGATTCATCCGCATTCTTGGCCATTGCCCAAATGATGTTTAACGCCGTTGTGAATTCGGCGCCGGCGAATGAAATCATGGCACTTGAAACGGTATCAAACTCCAGCAGCTTGCGCCATTCCAGTTCCCCGGATTCGTCCATAGCGCCGCCCACCAGAACGAGCCCGGATTCTATCATCGGCAGCAGGTCCGGCAGAATGTCGTGCCCGAACTGTGCCCGGTATCTTAATATCCAGCCCAGGCTTGCATTTAATTTGATTTTCTGGTTTTCCGAAATGTTAATTTCTTTTATCATTTTTTTATTCTCCCAATAAAACAAGCGGCGGGGATTTTCCCCGCCTAAAAATTAAACTGTTGCTTTCCCGGTGTTTGCACTTTGATCGCCTGCTTTAAGCGTTGGCATTTTCGGCGCGGTGAAAAGTGTTGAATACCCGGTCGCTTCCGGCGGATATTCCACCAGCGTCATGCCGGTGCTGTTGTCACCGGTTACCGTAATATCAACGGAATCGGTCTCAACGTCCACCTTGTCCTCGTTTGTTTTGTGCTCGTGTTTAATTGGTCCCATGGACACATTCAGCAGCAGGCCACGGCTGTTCTGTGCGTCGCCTTTCGCTTCAAAGGCAATATAAACCGCTGGTTTATTCATGCCCTTGATATTAACGATTCCGCCATCAGCAGTTTCGGCGTAGCCCATCAATGCCATCTTGATCTCCTTGGTAAACATTGCCACCTCCAGGGATCCGCTGAATCCGTTGTCCCCGTTCTGGGCGTAGTATTTAACGTTATCCGCGTAAAACTCAATTTCTAATGTTTCCGGATCGAGAGAAAGCGACACCGCGCCCGGCAGCGCCATCGGCGTGCCCAGTGTTGCCGCTCCATCCGTCCCGACTTTATACTCTCCAATGTGCACATTGGAAAGTCCAAACGTTACTTTATTGCTTGCCATTGTTTAACCTCCTAGTTTACTTCGTAATAGATAACCCACATATTATTTTCTTGGATGTAGTTGTCCTCGGACTTCTGAAATTTATAACCCGCGTTCAAAAGAAGGCGCTCGATGCGCTGCTCCTCTTCCTCATCCTTCCGCGTGAAATAGTATTGTAATTCGTACCCGGGCCGCGTGTAGTAGTCCGAATCATCAGCGGAGAAGGATTCCGCACCGGATCCGCGATAAACCAAAAAAGGCGGCTCCCAGCCGTCTTCCGCGTTCCCGAATGCAAGCGGGATTTTTAAATCCTGCAAAATCATTTTTTCGTAGAATGTCATAGTCGCCGTTTCACCTCCTCCACGAATTTGGCGTTTCCTGCTGCTTCCGCCTTGGTAATGTGGCCATCACCCGGCTTATAGCCATAGGTTCCCACGCCGTTCCGGATGGTATGGCCATTATTCAGAAGATACGTGAGCTGTGGTTTTTTCTCGTTGTATACCAGCCGGAAACCTCCGCGGTAGCTTTTCTGCTTCCAACCGCTGGCATACTCTCCGGAATCTTTCGGTGATGTCGCTTTAAGCATTCTTATTGTGTAAGCTGCCGCCTTCTTCGATGCCTCTGCCGTTTTCTCCTTCACTTCCTCCGAATACTCGTCCAGGATTTCGCCTATTACTGCGCTCAATCCTTCAACTTCTACCACGTCACTCATTTTTTTCACGCTCCGTCAATGTGATTTCAATCGTTTCACCCTTTACGTATGTACGAATAACCACATACTCAACGCCGTTAATAACCACATGGGATTGGCCTTCATAGTCCCGCCGATCGGACAGCACTATAACCACGGTCTGCCGCATCCCGGTGGTGGCCGTCTGGTAATACTCCGCCCGGCTCACGCTCTTAACCTCTGCCCATCGTTCTTTTTCTTCCTCGGCGTGGATGATGTTCCCATACTTGTCCCGGCCGGATTCCGTCCGGCGTATTAGCTTTATCCGCGTATCATACACCGGCGATGCCTCCTTCCTGATACTTCTGCATTGTGGCCATGTTGTCCCGTAACATCCTATAGCGCTTCTGATACCAGTCTTTTGAGCCGCCAAAATCGAAAGCCGACTTGCAGAAAAGTTCCACGCAAAACATAACAAGCGGATCCATTTCCGGCTGCTGCCGGATGCCTACGGCTTCCATGTCCGCTTTGGCCGCTGCTATTGTTTGCGCTATTTCTTCGTCCGCGTCCGTGTGGCTGATTCTTAGGGCCGCCCGGATTCTTTCTGTTTCAGTCATTTTTTCGCCTCCTAGTTAATCGGCGGGGATTTCTCCCCGCCCAAAAAGATTAAGCAGTGGCAAAAGTAACATAGGCACCGGCTCCGGCGTCACGCATGCAGCCTTCCGCCCGTGCATATCCGGAAATGATAATTTTGTGGGTCTTGATGTCTCTGTCGTTCTCAATCATGATATCCTGCACCATGTTCAATACAAATTTTGAAGTATCCACAATAAAGATATCGTCCCCGGCGGCAGCGTCTTCCTTGACATCGTAGCCCAGTGTGCAGCCGTCACGGAATACCGGCTGGCCGGCAGTGTCCACCATTCCCACAATCTGTTCAAATTTCTTTGCTCTGCTTGTATAAACTTTCAGATTCGTGCCACGCTGCACGGATCCGACCGCCTTGCAGAAATCCGCAAAGGTCAGATTCTTTCCCTTTGCCACGGTAACGGCAGCGGCGCCCAGGTCGGTTTTCATTTTAGCGAAAATTTCAGTTGCCAGCGCTTCGCCCATGGAGTTGGCCACCTCGGTTGCCAGGTAATCCTCCAGGGCGCCCTGGCTCATCTTAGCCGCTGCATAGCTCAGTTCTACGGTCTTTGCGTAGTCCTGGCCTACAAGTGTTACTTTTACGAATTCATTGTCCTCCAAGGTAGCTGCTGCACCCTCTTCCACCTTTCCGGCTTTTCCGGCTTTCACCTTGGTGTGCTTGGTTACTTCCAGAATCACGCCGGTGCGCTTGATGTCGATATCGCCCAGAATAGGGTGGTCGGTGTAGATGTTGTCCCAGATTTTGTCGTCCAGTGCCTTAGGGATTGCGATGGCATCAGTTCCGGCGGTGAGAAGGGCGCTTCTCTGTTCCTCGGTTGCCTCGCCTCTCAGATTGGCATAGAATGCGGATCTGTACTCTTCGGATGCAATCTTTTCTGCTCTAGTCATGTTCTTATTTTTTCCTCTCTGCGAATCATCATTATTCTGCGGGCTGAAAATCGGGTTTCCAAATTGTGCCGCATTTCTTAATCTTTCTTTTCTCTCTTCAATTCGGATTTTCGCCAGGATGCCTTTCGCTTCCTCTGCCAGTTCGTCGCTTCTGGCTTCGATTTCTTCGACGGTCATTCTTTTGCCATCATCTCCGGTCTCGCCGTCGTCTCCGTCCAGCTGCTCCATCAGGCCGTCAAGTTCCGCATTGATTTCCTTTAATCTTTTTCTCAGTTCTTCCAGGTTCATTTATTTGTCTCCTCTCTGATTTCTTGCAGTTTGATTTTTAAAATTTTCCGATGAAGCTCAGCTCTCCTCTGCGCTCTCTCTTCTTTTTCGCGAACCTCCTCCGCCTTCTGGATTACTCCATCCATGTATTTTCTCGCCGCGATTTCGGTGCCATCGTTGGCCGGAATCGATACGGCGGAAACATCAAAAACCTTCCGGATGCTGCCCGGGCCCCATTCTATTGTCCGGGTCTCCGTGTTATACGTTGGGCCATCCTTTGGGATGAATCCCCAACTCATCTTCGTGATTAGTCCGGCCCGGATGTCTTCCAGCAGTCCCCGGCTGCCTTCCGTGCTTCCAAGGTCTGCAATCACCTTTAGGCCGTGGTCGTCAATTTCTAAATTCAACGTGCCATTTGATTGTCTGGCGAACACGCGGCCATTGTGATCGTACTGCATAATAACGTCCGACATGTCGCACCCATCAAAGGCAACAGCGGAAAAAGATTCATAGACGGGCCCGTCTTCATCTTCGAAAAAAAGATATGGGCCAAAAGTGGCCGCATAGCCTTCCACGATTGTCCCATCCTGTTCATCTGCTCTAGTCTGTAGTGGCTGCGCCGTCCTGTACTGTCGTTCCTTCTTCACCGGCATTTCCTTCTCCTCCTTCTTCCGTGCTATCGTCTATCTTTCCGATTTCTTCCGCTTCCGCGTATTCTTTCCGGATGTATCTTTTGTCTCCGCCTTCCACCGGGGCCATGTTATAGATTTCCAATCCTTGATTCGTGGTAATAAATCCCCGGTCGAATAGTTGCGTTACCGTGTTCAGTTTTTCCGTTGGGGATAGGTACTCCAGACGGTTCGACGTGAAAATGATTTGGTTCCCGTACGCCTGGGCCGTGTCGCTGAATGCCATCTGCGTGTGCACCAGTGACGCCTGCAGCGCAAACGGCTCAATTTTGCCCTCATAGAATGCCGCCCATTGGTCGGACGTAAATCGGTTTTGTAAAATTGCCTCATTCACGCCAAAATAAGAGAACACGTTTTCTTTAATTTGTGCCATCTGTTCGGCGTTGACGGTGAACTGCTGGGATTGCACCTGCTGCATACTCTCATATTTTTGATCTATCATCATCACGCCGCCATTGTTGGCGCTGGATAGGTTCGATTCAGTTAGGCGCCGGCGCTCTTTTTCAATGTCGTCGCCGTTCAAGGTCATGGCCAGTTTCGCAATGAATCTAATAAATGCGCTGTTTTGCACGCCCTCCACGATCCCCTGGTTATTGGTGTTAATAAGCTCCATGGTAGGCTGCAGCACCCGGTTATCTTCACCGAAAAAATCAGAATTATATAGATACTGATTCAGCACGCCAACCTTTTCACGCTCGACCGCTGCCACGCCTGCCGGAAACCGGAACCGGAAATATTCCCGCCCGTTATACTCTATCAGTTCCACATTTCGGGGATTGACCGGGTAGAACCCGGTCACCGTCTTCATATCATCCGCGTACAGTGGGACAATGAAGGCGCTGTTCTCCACCATCAGTGTGGTGGCCAGCTTATACAAATACTGCGACGCTACCATGTGCGGGTTCGGTGCCTGCTGAATTCGGCGGGCAAAGGTCTCGTTTCCCTTCCCGGTAACTTCCGGTTTTAATTTGCTGCAGTGGGTCGCAATGCAGTGGATCGCCGCCCTTGTTAGTTCCATTTCATACACCCCGCCCTCGAAAGATGTGAAGGCTGGGCGGTATGCGTTCATGAGTTCAAAATAATTTTTAACTTGCTTTTCAATTTTCGTTTTCTTCCGGATGTTGTCAAATAATCCCATTTATTACACTCCTGAATTTAATCCGATGTATTTGTCGGCCACATTTTGAAGGACCACAAACCCATCTAATAGTGCGGCCGTTCCGTCAATTCTGTTCCGTTGGTCTCTTCCTTTAACCGGCTGAATGTTGCCGTTGATGTCCGTCTTCACGGATGTGTTCAGCAGGCACCATTTGTCTATTGGGTTGTTGTTGTAGATTACCCGGTGGGCCTTAAACTCTGCCGCCAGCTGCTTCATCGGTTCCGATAACGTATATACACCCTGGCGCACCGGCAGCATGGAACGGGGCCCGAACGCGCCTTTGTACTCCCGAAGATCGGCGTCTCCAATGTGCCACGGGTCGTACCCAATGAATGGGATGTAAATCCCTTCTTGGTCCCGTAGTTCTTCGAACCATTCCAGAAATATGCGCTTATCGCATTTATTCCCCGGGCAGGTCCTCATGTAGCCCCTATCAACCCATAATTTATATGGTGCGTTATCCCGTTCCCGGCGGCTGCCGTTGTTCTGCTCCAGCACCTCTTCCGGAATCCAGTACATAGAACGCACGTAGAGGTTCGGATCGTCCGGGCGCTTAAACAGCACTTTGGCCGCATTTAAGTCCGTCGTGTCCGCGGCATCAAATGCACCAATCCCATATTTAAATTTGATTTCGAATGATTCTTCATTGTTCAGTTCCTCATAGGTTAGCCAGCCCGATTCGCTGTTTTGTTTAAGGTCGAAATCCTTCACCAAAACGGTCGGCTTGAAGCTTGCGTCTGCTTTTGCCTTTTCCACATTTCCTTTCAGTTTTTCGAAACTTTTAATTGTTCCAAGCCCCGGGTTCGCCTTCATCCACTTGTCTGGATCCGCCCACTCTTTTGGGTCGTCCAGTTCATAAATAAACGGCAGGAACCGGTCGTCGTCAATTTCTCCGTCCAGCACACCGGCAGCATATTCATATTGAGCATCGAAAATGCCGTTTCGAACGAATCCGTTCGTCGTGATGCAGAATATTAACGGCTGCTCCCGCGCCGTTACGCCCTGTTTGATTAAGTCATACAAATCACGGTTCTTGATGGCCGCCAGTTCGTCGATGATGGCGCAGTGTATGTCCAGGCCGTCCAGCGTGTTGGTATTGGATGCCAGCGCCCGAATTGTGCCCATGTTCGACGGCAGGTAAATGTCACTAGTTCTTTTCCGGGTGTGCTTCCGTAGTAGCGGGCTCATTTCCCGCATTTTTAGTGCCGCCGTAAATCCCAGGTTTGCCTGGTCCTTTGCGGTGGCCACGTTGTAGATTTGCGGCGCGCCTTCCCGGTCGTTGCATAGCATTGCCAGCTCGACGGCAGCGCACTCCGTTGTTTTTCCATTTTTTCGCCCCTCAATAATTAGACATTCGTTATATTTTCGTTTGTCGTTGTCGTCAACAAATCCGAATAACGCCTGCAGGCGTGCCTTCTGGAATAGCTCCAGTTCTAGCGGCATACCCAGCCGGCCGGATGGCCGTTTGCAGACGGATTCAATAAAAATGATGTGCCGGTTGGCCAGTTCCGGGTCGAAATGGAACCGCCCGGGTTGTGCGTAGTCCTGAAGAATCTTGTCCGCCGCCTGCTTCAGTTTTTCACACGCCGGAATTTTTCCGTCCAGAACTGCCGAAAAGTATTTTTCAATTTCAATCACTTTAGCCCCGTCAGCTGTTGGAATTCGTCAAGTTCCGGAACTTCGGCGGTTTCCGGAAGAAATCCCGTCAGCTGCTTAATTGCAGCAGTATAATTTTTTATCATTGTGTTATAACTTTTCTGCGCCGGATTCTCCGTCATGACTTCGAACCCGTTCCCGTTGGTCGTCGTGATCACGGCGCCCTGTTCGTCTACAATGTTTTTCAATTCCGTTAATGTGCCGGCCATCCACTCAATTTCCGCCGCCAGTTTCTCCCCGAAAACCCGCTGTTCCTCGGGGATCTCTTTAACAATTTTTTCCAATTGTTTGGCAAAACTTGGCTTCTTTTTAGCTCTTGCCATAATAACCCCCTTTCGTGCGAGAATTCGTCCCGCGTCAAAATTAATGTACCCTCCACAACGGTCCTCCCGGGGTGTTCTTCACCCCGCCCCCTGGGGGGGTTAACGTTGATACCTTTCAAAAAATTTTTCTGATAGTGCAATTTCGAAAGCCTCGTTTCGCCTTCGTTCCTTCCGGATTCTTTCCCGGCAGTCTTCCGGCGTGCTGTTCATCTCGATCAGGTCAGCGCCCAGCCGTTCCGCCAGTTCCTGCCGCTTCCCTTTAATCGGTTCCGCGATAATGATCCAGACGTTACGGCAGTCAATGTCCTGCCCCTCTTCCTGGTTGTCTTGCTGGTGTGCCTGCTCTTCTATTTGGCTATAGATCCATTCACGTAACCGGATAGAGAACGCCAGCAGGTTGTTGGCCTTCCTGTTCCCATTCCATCCGGTTGCATAGCGTAGCGCGTCAAGGTCCACAATCAAATCAAGCGGGTGCCGATGCCGTGCCACATATTCATGCCGCCCGGATCCTGGCGCACCGTTAACGATGTGCCGCGCCTGGTTGTGAAGCTGGCCATCATCGTCCACATAGCACCCACGCTGCAGCACGTGCACCGGCGCGTCCTGCTGATGTGCTGCCAGTATCATGGCACGATGTACAGCAAAATGACAATCACGGCACAGCAGCTGCAGGTTGTCATGATTCAGGGTAACTCGTGGATCCGTAATAGTTGCCAGCGTAATCGGTTCAATGTGGTGCACCTCGTGGCCAATCACGGCCCCGCACCTCTCGCACCTGCCGCCGTCTTCCTTGATTCTCTTCTGCACGTAGGCTTCCCGGCAGGCTTGCCATTCCTTGGAATGATAAAAGCTCTTTGCGTATTCTTTCGCCATCTAATCGATCCCGCACAATTTCCGCTCTCGGTCGGATAATTCGATTGTTACGCCGTCCGCGCAATTCCATCCACGGCGCCGGCGCTTCTCTGCCTCTGCCTCTGCCTCTGCCTCTGCCTCTGCCAGTCTATCCGCCGCCGTCGGATTAAGCAAGTACCCGCCACCATAAACGTTTTTGTTTGCTGGCTGGTTATCCAGTTTATTAATTCGGTGCAGGTCGTCAAGGCTGAAGCTGATATCAATCCCGTAGTTCGCCAAATAATTCATTTTGGCCGCCGTCAGCAGTTGCGGCGGATAATTCCACGCCGTCATATTCTTAATCTTTTTCGCCTTCTGCCTGTTCTCTTCGTTCGCTGCATTGATTGCATTCAGCAGCGCGGGATCCGTTCGGATGCCGGCAGGTTCCAAATTCGTGGCGAAAGATGTCCGGACCGTTGCGCCGTTCTCGTAGGTAACGGCAGCGCCCAGGCAGATGTGCATCTTCTCCCGGTAGTTTGTTCCGATCACCGTGGACATGCCCGGCGTGAACAGGAACCACTTGATCCCGTTCTCATTATAAAAATCCATAATCTTCCGCAAAATTGAAAAGGGTGGATTATCCACCACAACCTTCCCGGTATAGTCCTCTGCTTGATAATCTCCGCCCGGGTAGAATGGCCGGACGAATGTGCCCGGGTCCAGTCCGTACCGTTCCGCAACGTAATCGCGGACCACGCTATAAATATTTTCAGGCGTATAACAATCATCCGTCGTCAATTTGGGTTTTGCTGATTCCACTAATTCTTCGTACGTTTTATTAATTGCCATTTCTTTCTCCAAATTTATGCAAAACAAAATACGGCTCAGCCTTTCGGCCTTGCCGTATTTCATCAAAACACTATTATCAACTTGGGGATGTTCCAATGTTCACGCTATTATTATAGCACAATTTCTCGAATATTTTGTTATATCTTTGCCGGCAGGTTGTTGCGTTTTGCGTACTCTTCCAGCGCTTTCCGGCGGATTTGGCGAACGTAGTCTTTCGCGTACCCTAGACGGTCGCCGGTCACGTCGTCCCGGTCGCGGCGCATGTAGTAGGCCACCAGCACGTCCCGGTGCGTTGGTTCCAGCTTTTCCAGCTCTGCCAGGATTTCCCGATTGAGCTGCATCCAATCCCGGACACGCTCTTCCAGTTTGTCTTTTTCCTCCATCAGTTTTATGATTGTGCGATCCATGTGGTCGTGTTCTGCGCTAGTCTGCACACGCTCACCCGTTCCGCTGGTGCCCGCTGCTGTTGCAATCGTTTTCAGTTCTTCGATGCGGTTGCACAGAATAGAAATCTGCGTTCTCGCCTCTGCCAGCTGCATCAACCGCTTGTGTGCTGCGTATGCTTCGTCCGTCATCCCTCTGCCTTATCCTTCCTGCTTATCCATTGTCTCAATTATAACTTTGGTGCTATCTTTTCGCCCGTACTGTTTTCGGATTACGGCCCCGGCAATCTGGCCGTCGTCCTTATAGGCCACACCGTTCAGCGCATCCGCCACGCCTTTCATCAGGTTGTCCAGGTCCGGCCGGCAGGTCGGGCACATTCCCCGGCGGATTACCTCTTCCCGCCGTGCCTTGCTCCAACTTTTCGGCGGCGCAAAAGTAAACGTTAGTTCCATCAGCAGCGGCACCCCTTCCGGGAACTGTTTCCCGCCGGCCTTGCTCCTCCGGTATGCCAGAACAACTGATTGCTCGAAGGCCATCGTCTTCCGGGGCGTGTAGGCGTATCCCTTTTTTGTTACCCGTGGCCGTGCCTTTGGCACCGGACGGCCCGGAACGTGGAAAACTACTCGCATTCTTCCGCCTCCTCTGCCTTGGCTCCGAACGGTTCTATTTTCACGTCGAACATCGTCTGCATTTCCCGGGTTTTGCTGGCTGCTTCCATCGCTGTTTTTTCTGCTGCTATGTTGCTGGCCATTCCGCCGTCGTCCCATGTCCCCGGCATATATAGCCGATTCCCTTCCCAGTTCGGTAGGTTTGGATCAATTACCCGGTAGATTCTGTAGCACTCTTTCCCGTCTTCGCGGACTGTTTCCAGCTGCCATATTGGGAATGATTCCGTTTTTTCGCGTTCTTTCCGTTTCTGGCGGCGCCGCTCTTCCAGCTCTTCCAGCGTGTTCATATCGCTCAGCACGTCCAGCGGTCTAACTTCTAGCCCCTTGATAGCAAAGTCTTCCAGGGCGCGGCGCATTGTGTCCCACATGTGCGCATAGTTCCAGTCTTTGTTCACTCTTCTCCCTCCATTTCTTCCAACTCTTCCAGCATTTCCAGCACTTCCTGGAAGGCATCAACCTGCCCCTGGTGGAAGCACTTCATGCCGTTTCGGTTCCGTTTCTTGTCGTCCTCATAGTCCTCTGTTGCGAACTGTAACCGCTGATTAATCAGTTCCCGCACGTCGTCAGTATCTATCCGCATAGGTCCGCCCGTCCTTTCCGCTTCTTTTCCAAAATCCGGCGCTGCATTTTTTCCAGTTCCCGCCGGTCCTCTTCTGCCTCTGCCTGCCGGATTGCTTCCAGTTCCCGTTCTTTGTGAATGGCCCCGTCCTCGGAAATCCAGCCCAGCAGCCACTGATAGTCGTCCATCATGGCCGTGTTATCCCGGCCGACCTTGTAGCGGCTCAGCCGGAAAATGTACCGCCTTAACTGATTCGGGATTCTTTTCTCCAACTCTTCCAGCTGCGCCGGCGTCAACTTCACGTTGTTGTTCGGCCCGCACAAAATAGTGGCAGCCTCTTCCCTGCCGTTCTTATCCTCAGGCAGAGGGACGCCCCCCGCCTGGGTGGAGTTTTCCACAGCCTCGGCAGATTCCTCGCGCGCGCCCGCGGTGTGTGTGTTTATATTATTATTATTATTAGTATTATATATATATTTATTGGGTGTCATTTTTGCACCATCTGGTGTCATTTTTGCACCATCTGGTGTCATTTTTGCACCATCGATGGTGTCATTTTTGCACCATTCCCGGCGGGCATTTTTGACCATTTCCCGGTCCGTCCGATACCGGAAACGATTATATCCAACTTCATTTTTTTCAATGTAGCCGGATTCCGTCAGGTCCTTCAAAATGCTGATTACCTGCCGGCGCTTCACGCCTGCCCATTCTGCCAGGTAGTCGATGGATCCGGAATAGTAGCAGTTACCGGTCTGCGAAAATCCGTAAATGGTGGCGTACACCATCAGGGCCGCACCGGATAATCCCATTTCGGTCCGCATCCATCCCTGAATTAATATATAATTTTCATCACTAATATGTTTATTGTTCATATCATGCACCTATATATAACAAAATTAGTGTTAATAGTAAAGCCTACCGGTAGCAGCGGGCAGAAATTTATTTTTCCGATGCTTCTGCTTCCGCAATCGCTTTCGCTATAACCATTTTAAGTTCTTTTTTTATTTCTTCCCGGTGGATATCCATCAGGATGTCGCTATAGATTATCAGCGCCACTCTCACGGCGTTAACTTCATCGGCGGATAGTCTTACCTTTACGCCGGCACCCTCTTTTGATTTTTTCCTGAGCCATTCTTCCAGACGATTGCAAACGTCAATATGTTCGTACAGCATAGGGAAACTTTCTGGAATAAACGTGACCCGGTATTGGTACGGCTCCAAAATTTTGTTAGCCTGATTTCTCCATTCTGCAAAATCGAATTTTTTCATTGTCTTCCCCCTTTTTTAAAATGGCACGTCGTCCATGCAGGACGTGAAAGCCTCCGGAAAGTCCGGCTCGCCCTGCGGCTGTCTTGGTTGTCTCTGCTGCTGTCCCTGCTGGTAGCTGTTTCCGGATCCGGCAGAGGCTCCGCCCGTCTTGGATTCGCAGAATTCGTGGCTGGATACAATGCAATCCGTTGCGTAGGCCTTCCGCCCGTCCTTGTCCTTGTATGTGCTGGTGCGCATCTGCCCGTCAACAATGATTTTCATGCCCTTATGTAAATACTTCTGGGCAAATTCTGCCTGCCGGCCGAATGCCTTGCACCGGAAAAAATCCGTCGCATAATCGCCGTTTTGACTCTTATAATCCCGCTGCACCGCCAGCGTATAAGTTGCAACGGCGGTTTGGTCCTGATTATTCAGGTAGCGCAATTCCGGGGCGGCTGTTAGCCGCCCGGAAAATATAACTTTATTCATTCTGCTCTTCCTCCATTTTTCTCACCTCTTCCGCGATTCTCTCCGCAGTGTCTTTGGCCGCCTGCTGGAGCTGCTCTCGGACTTCAAGTGATGGATAATATATATTCAAGTCCAAGTAAAGGCCTTGAACGATGCCGGGGAATAAATCACGAATAACTTTCTCTAGCCGTTTTCTTTCGATGCACATTAACTCGTAGGCTTCCACCTCGTTGTCCAAATCCGGCCAAGGCGCCACCCCGGTGGCTGAGATCAGTTCTCCAACTTCATCCATCCATTCCAATCGGATGGCTGCATGAACTTTTATTTTTTCGGAATCGTATTTGATTCCGACGCGTGGGTACATTAGCGTGATGCAGGACGCGCTGAGCAAGTTCCCGTTTTCCAGCTCTACAAATTTCTCCATGCTTCTCCCTCCTTGTCTTTAGCTTTTTCAGCCTCCGCAAAGGCTTCGCCTATGAATCTAATCATTTCGGCGTATAGTTCTTTTTTTAGCTCTTCCAGCTTCCCAGGAATGCACGAATTGACGAATACTTTTGCAATGCATTGCGTTACAGCAACGTACTCTTCAATCAGTTCTTTTGTTGATCCGTCCATTGAAACTTTTACTGCTTCATTCTTTTGAATAAATTTCGGCGTTCTCATTGCTTTAATCATTTTTTAGTCCCCCCATATGGCTTTAGCGAAAGTTTTATCAATTTCCTCTTTCAGAGCTTCCGCAAACTCTTCGCGATCTCCCGTCTTGCACGCGTGCATACACAATTTTGTGACGTGGTCAATAATCGAAAAAAATTCTTGAAAAACAGAATCTGCATCTCCTATGATTAAGGTGCACACTTTGCCGTTATCTTTTGCCTCTGCTTTTATCATGTTTTTTATTCCTCCAATTTTTTCACCGTGATATTAAATCCGCGGATAATATTCCGCTGCATAAAATCCTGGTAGGTGTCTTGTAAGTCGCCAGCCCATTGCATTGCGTTCTCACGACTTTCAAAGGGCCTTGATACTTTGGACGTTCTGCCATTTTTCAATGTCACGATTGTACATAATTTATATTTTGCGGCCTTTTGACTCTCCATTTTATTCTCCTCCAATATAAAAACGGGGAAAGCAGGAATACACTGATTCTATTTTTTCGAGCTTTATGAAGTATGTGAATATTGTATTTTTAAAAGAGTTTATGTAATGGCCAAAATGTCGCCTTCCCCGTTTTTAGCGTGATTTATGCTGCCGTCACAATTCCCACTAGGATTGTAACAACCATCAGCAGGGTTCCCAGCCCGCCGCCGATATACATGCCGGCGCCGTCAATTTGATCGGCCCAGTTTTCGCTTTTCTCTTCCTCTTCGATTCCTTCCGGGGTCTCGTTCCGGATGTACACGAAAGGCTCCAAAATTTTTACCTTTTCCATTATTTGTCTCCCAGATATTCCCGGACTTTTTCCGGGTATAACACATAACAATAGCGTTTGTTTTCTTCTTTGGTCTTAAAGGCTGCCCCGAACGGGAACAAACCGCGCTGCAGTCCGATCCGAATCGTTAAAGGACTAACGCCAATGATTTCTGCTGCTTCCTTGATCGTCATGATTCCGCCCTCCTTGTCTCATCCTTGAACGCCTGCCAGTGCTCCACCGGCGAAATATCCCATTCCGACGGGGTAAAAAATCGGTCGGTGATGCCGCACTGCTGAATGGGGCTGCCGTCGCTGAATGATAGCGGGCATTCTGTGCAGTCCTCCGGATGCGCCCGGCATTCGTCCTGAATCAGTTCCAACGCGCGCAACAGAGCTTCTGATGTGTGTTTTTGTGTGAACATTTGTGCATCCTCCTTCGTTGCGTTTTCTCAATAACAAATTTAAAAAAAATAGTCTACAATTTCAGAAAGCGGAATTCCTAACAATTCGCACGCCTTGCGCATCTCGTTTCGCTTCCAGTCAATTCGCCCCTTTAATTTCGCGATCATTGTCGTTTGGCTGAGTTCCATCGCTACGGCGAAATTTGCTTTAGTCCCGAAAACTTCGACAATTTTTCCCTCTAGTTTGTTAAACATACGCAACTCCTTCGTTTAGATAACTCAATAATACAATCGTTGTTTAGAAATGTCAACACTTAACTTTTATTTTCTTAAACTTTTCTTTATTTAGCAATGTAATAAATATAATATTGAGTTATAACAACTAAAAAAGGAATAACTAAATGAGTAAATTGATTATGGAACCAGTTGCCACCACATCGCAACGCCTAAGAATTGCCGTAGAAAAAAGTGGAAAAACACAAGCGGAAATCGTCCGGGAAACGGGCATTAACAAAGCATCTTTATCACGTTATTTAAAAGGCGCATATGCTCCAAAATCAACGGCACTTTACAAGCTGGCGCTTGCGCTGGATGTGTCGGACATGTGGCTGGAAGGCTATGACGTGCCTATGGAACGATCCCAGAAACAGAAGGAAATAGATTTCAAGAATAATTTGTATAAGAAAATCGCCCAAGATATGGACTTGCTCAAAACCATATCACAATATTATAATTTACCAGAAGAAAAACAAACGATTATCCGCGATCTTGTGGATCAAATGTCGCATTAATGGCAATGGGACAACCAGGGGAAATTCCGGGACAACGTGGTGCCACGGGTGGGACAACTAAGGGGAATACTGGGACAACTTGGTGCCACGGGTGGGACAACTGGAAATCTGGGGAGGTGTTTGCGAAAATGAAAAATCCGAACGGATACGGGACAATTAAAAAACTGAATGGGGCACGCCGTCGCCCATATGGTGCATATATAACAACGGAATATGATATGCCGGAAGCGTGGCCTGATATTAGTTTTCTGGCGGATGCGCTGCCGCCTGATCTGTTCCGGGACGTGCAGCAGCGGTATGAATCTTTTAAGTTGGCCAACATTCAGCCGGCCAAACAAGTGCAGAAATGCATAGGGACATTTGAAAACAAGCGTGACGCCATGCTTGCGCTGGCAGATTACAACCGCACGCCGTACGATCTGGACAATTCAGAAATCACATTTTCAGAGGTATACAATATCCTGTATGAGCGGGAATTTAAGGAATTAAAAACATCGATGCGGCAGGTATACACGACTTCTTTCAAGAAATGCGAAATTTTGCACAATATGAAAATGCGCGAAATTAAGCTCGCCCACTTGCAGGGCGTAATGGATAAATATTCAGAATATTCTACTTCTGCACAAACAAACATTAAAATATTGTTTCACGCAATTTTTAATTACTCGATTGAAAACGATATCATATCCCGCGATTATTCGAAATTTGTAAAAATCTCACCAACGCCAGAAAAGAAAAAGAAACCGTTCTCAAAAAAAGAAATTCAGGCCATTCGGGAAAACCTGGAGTGGGCTTCTCCGTCCGGGGCGCACATGATGGACATAGTACTGGTTATGCTCTACACCGGGATGCGAATCAGTGAAGTGCTGGCCGTGAAATGTGAAGACGTGCATATTGCAGGCCGCTGGATTGCCGTGCACGGAACCAAGACGGCGGCAGCGGATAGAATTGTACCGATTCACCGGGACATTATCCCAGTAATTCAGGCGCGGTTGGATGCAGGCGGGGAGCTGCTGTTTGAACGTGCCGGCGGTAAAGAAATTAATTATCAATATTTTATGGCGAATTTTTATAATGATTTCAAAAAATGCTTTGGCATTGACAAGACGCCGCACGCGTGCCGGCACACTTTTATTTCTTTAGCCATGGCCTCCGAAATGAATCAAGTTCTAATAAGAAAAATGGTCGGGCACACTGCCACAAACGTGACGGAAATGACCTACACCCACGCATACATTGCGGACTTGGTGCGGGAAATAGATAAACTCAAAATCTAGTTTTTGTATCTTGTTTGTATCTTATTAACTAAATTTTAAGCAAATTACCTAGTTTTTTAGCTTTGATTTTAGTTTTAGAAAAAATAAAAGTCCTTGAAATCAAACGGTTTCAAGGACTATTTTATTTTTTTGCTTTCCATTCCCGTTAAGTTATCCTTATATGATTCTTTCTGTAAAGCGCTTTGAATTAACGGTTTTTTGAAGTTTTTGTATCTTGTTTGTATCTTATTATCTCTATTTTTTAGGTTCTTGTGGTGTTTCTAGTGTATAGTCGTTTTTACCTTCCATCGTGCTTTTTATTGCTTGCTTTATTGCTTCGTTAATCATAGCCAAATCGGGATTGAACCCGGTTTCCGGTATTCTTCCGATTGCTTTATTCAATTCATAGTCGGCCATAATATGCTGAGCGCTTCCCACGCGGTCCCAGAGTGGCGTGTGTAGGTGTGTTAATATTAATTGTATTACACAATGCGGATCGCTTCCATGGTCTCCGCCAAAAATATAATACAGTGACTTTTTATCCCGGGCGGATAGGTTCCGGGATATGGTCTCGTACCCCTTCGCGATTCCTTCATCGTCCAAGCCGTCTATTATGTCGCTTTCCGGATATGCTAACGCTATAAGGTACGGCACCGGGTTCTCCCCTGCCGTCCGTATCCACTCCATCAACTGCGACACCGTCGGTTCAGATTCTCCATTCTCCCAGTGCTGCACCGTCCTCCGTGTTATGTCCATTTCTGCCGCCATGTCCATCTGTGATTTCCCTCCGGCCTTCCTTGCCTGCTTCAATGCTTCTGCTGTTGTTGTTAGCCTCATAATATACCCCCTTTCAATATTCACTCTTTAATTTTATCAGAAACAAAAGAGAAAAAAGTTTCATGTTTTTTATTGAATTTTGAGAACTTTTTTAAGTTGTTTATGCTTTGGGAATTCTTTAAAATTGTAAAACAATTAAATGTACAGAAAGGGGGCTTTCATGATTAATTTCGTCCATCTATGCGGTTTTCTAATTCGTCAAAATTCAAGCTTCTACACGCTCCAATGCCCGTCCGGGTTCTTTCCTTGCCGGTTTTCCGGCGTGGATCCCCCCGCGCTTTCTTCGGCCGTTGAAATTTTGGGTCATCTGGAAAACATCGAAACCGCCCGCCCACTATCGGTCGTCGTCTGTGTTGATGATTTTAATTTCTTGTAATTGAAAGCCGGGGAACTTGCCCCGGCTTCCTGTTGTTATTGTTTGGTTATATCGATCGCTAGATTTGTTCCCGTTGCTGCCATTCCACTAACAACAATGGTTAGTGTAGATACTGGTTTTGTGCAATAGTTCCGAATGATTCCGGATATTCCCAGGGTTACAATATCCCCCGCCGCCTTTACGGTTTGAGATGCCGTCATTCCTGGGATTGCCACGCCGTCCTGATAGGCTGCAAGCGTGATTGTTCCAGCTGCGCTACCGCTCAGCGTTGCTCCGGCTGCTATGTCATAGTATCCGGGCCCCGTCAGGGTGATTCCGTTGCCCTGTAGTTGATAGTTCTGCCCGTATCTTCGCACAACTGTAGCCGGTGCATATGTTCCGCCATCTGGCAGCGATACAACACTATTATTGATTGCATACAATGCACTTTTACAACTCATTTTCTCCTCCTTGGCTCCTCTGCCTGCCTTGCTTGCTCTATGATTGCCGGATTCAGGCCGGCGCTGTTCTGTTTCGGCTGATTTCTGAATATACTGCTCCCCATATGTCCGCATCTCCTCTCTGAACTGTTCGAACTCTTCCCGGGTTATGTAGTCGGATCCCTCTGCAGGCTCCGGTGCTTTCTCCTGTATTTCTTCGAATTTAAATTTTCGGATTGTTGGGAATCCGGCTCCATCCGTCGTCTTCAAATAAAAAAAATCTTCGTTCCCATCGAATAGGGCGGCGGAACTGTTTGGCGCCATTTGGTAGGCTTTCGCCCCTTCTTCTCCGGTTACTCGTGTTATTGATTCCTGTCTTATGGAATAATTTTGAAATTGATTGAATGGGCTATAGTACACGTCTCCACCTCCTATCTTTCGAAATCATTGTAAAAAAATAAACGGCAGTCACCCTTTCGGATTACTGCCGTTTTTTTCTTGCTTTATTCTCTTGTTTCTTCCGGATTCCTTCCGTATACGCTCCGCTTCCTTGGTGGTAGTATTGGGTCTAGCCTCTGCACTTCGTCGTATTTCTTCCGCAACCTGGAAATAATACGATCGATTCCGGAAATCGAAATATTTAGCTCCATCGCCTGCTTTACTCGGGACCATCCAGCCGCCCGGGTCCGGATAACAATCTCTTCCTCTTCGGTTAGGTTCGCCAGCTGAATGAATCGTTCTAATACTAATTTTGTCCAGATTACTTCGTTCGTCATTACTTCAACCGGATCCGCACGTAAATTTTGCGTTTTTCATATGATTTTTTTCTTTTCGGTCCGTAGTTCTTCGCATTGACGTCGGAACCGCCTGCCGAATACCAAAGCGGAAACCCTTGTTTACTTTTGCCGGCGTAAACCATGGTGTGCGGCTTGTTTGCAAAACCGCAAATGTCGCCCTTCTTAAGTTTTGCATACCTCCAAGATTTTCGGGGATATGCAATCTTTGCCTTTTTCCGAATGATGGAGCTGCCGGACCCGTGAATCTTTGTATCAAGCCAGATATATTTACCTTTCGGCAGCACGCCGATAGACTGCAAGCCGAATGATACAAAGGTGGCGCAATTCGTCCGTTTTTTCTTCAAGGCGCTGGATAGGCTCTTGCAGGCGTGGTTCGCTGAATAGCGCACGTGCGCCTTAATCATCTTAGTGGCGTTGGTTTTCAGTGACGCCAGCAGCTTATCCACCTTGGTGCTGGGTGCAACTTTCAGCAGCCGGACATATTTCTGCCCCTTGCTGTCCTTCCAGATGGTCCAGCCTTTCAGCGCCGGCACATAAACGTAATGCCCGTTAATCTTGGTCGCGTGGATTACTTTCCCGGGCTCCAGCGTTTTAATTTTTTTGGACTTATAGGAAGGCTTCACCCTCACCGGATCCGCCTTGATTGTCTTGTAATATCTATCAATTTTTTTACTTTTTGCCATGGTAAACCGCCTTTCCCTTTTCGTTAAAAACGGAATAGCCGTTTTTATCGGCGCATTTTTTAGCGTTGGCCAAGTCCTTAAACGCGCCTTTTTGCGTTTCCGGCTTGTTCCACGCCTTCCGGACACGGTAGATTTCTGCGCCGGATGCTGCCGGCTTTTTGGTTCCGTCAGAAAACTTGACGCCCATATATTTGCATATTCCTTTGGCGATTGCCTTGCCGTACTTGTCCGGGTGGTCCCTCAATGTGGCCAAATCAGCCTTGATGCTTCCCGTTTCTAGGATGCACGCCGGCATGTCCGTCCCGTTCAACTCGAACAAATCCGTGCGACGCTGCACGCCTCTCGACCTCATTCCAACGCCTTTTTTTACGGCGCTGTTTAACGTTTTGGCCAGCTTCTTCCCGCTTCCGGAAACATAAAGCGGCATGACGCCCTTCGGCGCTCCGGAATAATCACAATGGATGGAAACGTAAAGGGCGGCGCCCACTCTATTGGCCCACCGTACGTCTTCGATCATGTTTTTATTGTTTCCGTGATCGGCGTCGCTGATTACCTTGACGCCGGACGCCCTCAGATACTTCACGGCTGCTTTTGTGATTGGCAGCATTAACGCCGCCTCCGTGTACTGCTTTCCGCCGGACTTATACGCGCATCCACTGTCCCACGATCCGTCCAAGCTCACGCCGTGGCCGCACTGTACTGCAATAGTTTTCATTTCTTTCGCCTCCTACTCTTCGGCCTGCTGGTCGTCGTCGCTGTATTCTTCTTCGTCTTCCTCTTCGGCCAGTTCGTGTTCCTGCACCTCTTCGTCCGTCAGCTCGATGTCCGGGCGCACGTTCAGCCCAAGCGCCTGTTTAAAAGCCTGATTCAGTCCGACGGCAGCCAATCCGGAAACTGCACCGGAAACAATTCCGGAATAGTTAAATCCGGAAACGATCATGCCAGAAATGGCGCCGATAATCAGCAGCGCCAGCGGGATCCACTTGTTATCCGTTGGCAGGAAATTCCGCATCACATAACCAACGCAAAGGGAAAGTGCAACGATGCACGGAACGAAAAAATCAGAAATAAAATTAATGTCCATAGTTTTATACCTCCTCAATTAAAAAACACCGTCAGCGGGCATTCTGTGCCCTTCTGCGGTGTGTTCTGCCTTATTGTTCTATAAGATGGTTTGTTAAGTCTGTTTTAGCCTTCTTCATGGCGTCGATGTCGTTTCCATCGATGCCATGGGCCAGCAGGGCCAAAAGCGCCCGTTGGGTAATCTTGTTACCTTCTTCCAGCCGCTGCATTCCGGTGTCCAGGTCGTTCAGCCTGTTATAATCATTTACGGCCTTTCGCTCCAGTTCCGCAATGCGGTGGTCCTGGGTTTCCCCGGGTTTCCGAAAATGTTTATAAATCCGGATTAACACGCCGGCAGCAGCGGAAATGGACACGATGGCACCGGCCACCCATAGCACCCCCGCCGGGGTAATAATAATTTGCGTATTCATTTAATCACCTCCTTTCTCTTCTTTCGTGGTCATAACCGCCATGGCCTGATCCTGCAGCACTTCCTCCAGCACGGCGACGCGCTCCTCCAGCGTTCCGCCGGGCTCAAAGTTCTCTTTATCAATTAATTTATATAATTTCTCTAATTTAGCCATATCAATTCACCTCGTTCAGCTTTCTAACCCAGCTTACTGCATTAGGCACCGGCAGCTGCTTCGATTCGTCTGCATTCTGGAACGCAACTGTTCCGCCGGCTTCCACCGGGAGCCATTCTTGCAGGGGTTCCGGAACAGCGACCTGCTCTGTTGTCGGTGTAGCCTTTTCGAAATACAATGTTACACCTGACAAATCCTCCGCCGATTTGATTTCATCGCTCTTGACGGATATTTTCCCGGATGTCCACACGCTCACCC
>OQVN01000114.1_pt1 | contig 31339 bp, 28 predicted proteins | sample 1691621 | NCBI WGS metagenome assembly OQVN01 (sample SAMN03418278, study PRJEB22391) | human gut metagenome | biome: human-gut; feature: organic feature; material: feces | host: Homo sapiens | place: Tanzania | collected 2013-01 | reverse complement strand
GAATTGACGCGCTTTTTCTGGTAGCTTATTCAATTTTTATGCTGAATTTATAAAATTCAACATTTGATATTTACCATAAACGCAGAGTTTTACAAAACGATTTTCATATCTTTTTACTTTGATTCAGTTGTGATAGAATTATTTTAAGTGGGAATTACAAGATGTCTTTAAAGAATGAAAAAAATCTTTACATAATCGGCGCGGGTTTTGCTGGTCAGACCATTGCTGATGATATAAAAAGAAAAAAAATTTTCGGAAAGGTCGGTGCGTTCCTTGACGATGACCCAAAACTCATAGGAACTCAGATTGAAGGAATTCCGGTTCTTGGACCGATTGAAAACATTGCCGCGGTTCTGCGCTGTAAATCCCAGGACGAGGCTATAATTGCAATTCCTTCTGCACCGGTGGAAAAAATCCGCGGAATCTACGAGGTTCTGAAAAACTGCGGATTCAAGAACATAAGAATTCTTCCCGGAATAAGCCAGGTTGTAACTAGTTCTGCGCATCTGGTACAGACGCGAGAAATCGATCCGCTGGACATTCTTGGAAGAACCCCTGTAACAATTTCATTAAAAAAAAGCCTTGAATATCTGCGCGGAAAAAGAGTCCTTATAACCGGTGCCGGCGGTTCAATCGGCTCTGAAATTTGCCGGCAGCTTCTGAGCGGCGGTGCAGAACGCCTTTATCTTTTTGGACACGGCGAAAATTCAATTTACCAGATTGACCGGGAACTAAGACTGCTCCAGTCAGAAGGCGTTGGCGAAAAAGCTACAATTGTGCCGATTATCGGTGACATGATAGACAGAAATTACACAGATTATATTATAAACCAGACAAAATGCGATGTTGTTTTCCACTGCGCAGCGTATAAACACGTTCCTATGATGGAAGAGAATCCTGTCGCGGCAATTGCAAACAATGTATTTGGCACAAAAAATCTTCTGGATGCATCGCTAAAACATAACGTGCAGCGGTTTGTGCTTATTTCAACAGACAAAGCGGTTGACCCCGTAAGCGTTTACGGAGTTTCAAAAATGATTTGCGAAAAACTGGTTCTTGATGCGGCAAAAAAAGCTTTTGAAACCGGAAACAATGACAAGAAATTCATGTTCGTGCGATTTGGAAATGTTCTTGGAAGCCGCGGGTCAATTCTTCCGCTTTTTATGGAACAAATAAAAAACGGCGGTCCGGTCACAGTAACTTCTGCAGACATGGAGCGATATTTTATGACAATCCCGGAAGCATGCTCTCTTGTGCTAAAAACCGGTGGGGTCGGAAAAAACAGCGAATCTTATCTTCTGGATATGGGCGAACCGATAAAAATTCTTGACCTTGCAAAGCAAATCATAAAATTCAGCGGGCTTGAACCGGAAAAAGACATAGAAATCAAAATCATCGGAAAAAGAAAAGGTGAACGTTCTGTAGAACCGCTATGGCTGAAAGAGGAAGAACCTGCAAAAACTGAATATGCAAAAATCCTCAAGCTAAAAAATCTTGATTTTGAGCCAGAACGCCTTGAAAATCTTCTGGAAAAACTGGCACCAGTCTGCACGCTTTATGAAAATTCACCGGAAAATGCTATATTATATAGAAACAAAAATTATCTTTTGTCTGTCTTGTGCTCGGATTTTCCTTCGCTGAAAGAATTTTATGAAAAAAACGGAAATCTCAAAGCGGCAAATGATTCAAACTGACAAAAATATGAAAGATTTGATTTTTACGGGAGAAAACAATGTCTGACGCAGATTCGTTAAAAGTTCCTTTTTCAAGACCTTCAATTTCGGAAGAAGAAAACAAGCTGGTTCTGAAGGTTTTAAATTCCGGCTGGCTCACAACAGGAAAATATGCGCTTGAATTTGAGAAAGATTTTTCCGCATTAATGAATTCCAGACCAGAAATGCTTGAGGAACGGAAAAAACTCGGGCTTTCTGCAGAACCGGTTCAAAGTCTTGCAGTAAACAGCAACACAAGCGGAATGATTCTTGCAATGGAAGCCTGCGGTATCGGACCTGGAACTGCGGTAATCACAACACCGTACACATTTGTCTCAACTGCGGCATGCGCAAAACATCTTGGGGCAGACGTTTATTTTGCGGACATTGAAAAAGACTCGTACAGCATAGATCCGGAAAAAATTGAGGAAATTCTTCTTTCTCCAAAAGGAAAAAACGTAAAGGCGATTGTTCCAGTTCATGTTGCAGGAAATTTGTGCAACATGAGAAAAATTTGCCAGATTGCAAAAAAATTCGGAATCAAAGTTATAGAAGATGCGGCGCACGCTTTTCCAAGCCCGACTGAAATCGGTTACGCCGGAACAATCGGGGATGTCGGAGTTTTTTCATTTTATGTCACAAAGACAATCACAACGGCTGAAGGCGGAATGATTTGCACAAGGGACAAAAATCTTGCAAAAAGAATGACGGTCATGCGCCTTCACGGAATGGACAGGACAACCTGGGACCGCTACACTTCTCCGCGTGCAAGCTGGGAATACGATATTGTGGCTTTGGGCTACAAATTCAACCTTCCGGATATTCTTGCGGCAATCGGCGTGCAGCAGCTTAAAAAAGCTGAGAAATTTTATGAAAAACGTGTAAAAATTGTAGAAAAATACAACGAAGCGTTCAAAAAACTTGATTTTATAAAACTTCCGCCGGACGGAAAAGGAAACGCATGGCATCTTTATCTTATGAGAATTGTTCCGGAAAAACTGAAGATAACACGCGAGGAATTTGCAAAAAAGCTCCAGAAAGCTGGAATCGGAATTTCTGTGCATTTTATTCCTTTGTTCTATTTTACTTACTGGAAAACTCTTTACCCGGATTTTACGGCAGAAAATTATCCGCAGGCAGCAGAACGCTACAGCCAGACAATTTCAATTCCATTGTGGCCCGACATGACAGAAGAAATGGCTGAACTGGTTATTGCTGAAATTACAAGAATAGGAAACGAAAATCATGCCTGAAGAAAACAAAACCTCCGCAAAAAATCAACCTGCGGAAAAAGCTGAAAAAATTGCAAAACCGAAAAAAATCTCACGAAGAAAAAGCAAGAGACATTCTTATCTTTCAAAAGATTTTTTTATTGACTGCATAAAAGACGATATGCTTTATGCGGCACTTGTAAGAAGCCCTGAAGCCGGCGGAAAAATCACAAACATAAATTTTTCAGACTTGCCGGAAGGATATTACTTTTTTTCGGCACGCGATATTCCCGGGAAAAATTTTATCTCAACAATGGGAGTTGACACCCGGATTTTCTGCAATGAAAAAGTCCACTACAAAGGACAGCCGGTTGGAATTGTTGCCGGACCAAGTCTTCTTGAAGTAAGAAAAATCGCGCAGGAAATTCAAGTTACTTTTGACGTAACAACAATGGATTCCCCAGAAATAAAAGAAGTTACCCAGCAGCTGAATCATTCTGAAATTGTAAAAAATCTGAATTTAAACCAAAACACTGAATCTCAAAATAATCCTGAGCAGAACAATTCACCAGAAAAAGATTCCGCGCCAGATGATTCAGCAATCGCCGACATTGTGGATATGGTAAATGTCCTGCCTTCGCTTGATGCAATGCCTAGACCAACAAAAAAATCAAGCTACACTCAGCCTTCCCAAATTGAAAATGCGGTTGAAAATATAAATCCTGGAAAACACACTCAGCGGATTTTAGCGGAACGCACAGCGACCGCAGGATTTTTTGCTTTTACGGATGACCAGCAGATTCTGGACGATGAATTCAAGCTTTGTCCGTTTGACATTTCCTCAACTTGGTCAATGGATGAAGTCTGCCCGGAATGGATTGAGCCAAACGGCGTTTTTTGCTACAAGGAAGGACAGAAACTGAATGTAATGACCACAACCCAATGGCCTTCGTATCTTTCTAAAAATCTAAGCCAGGTCCTGAACATTGAAGAAGACAAAATTGTTGTTCAAAAAACAATTTCACAGACTGAAAACACAAGCGGAATCTGGAGGAACACAACTCTTGCCGCGCAAGCCGCGCTAGCGACGATTCTTACCGGAAAACCAGTAAAACTTCTGCTTTCAAAACAGGAACAGAAAACTTATTTCCACCCTGGCCTGGACACAAACATAAAAATCCGTTCCGCAGTGGAAGCCGATGGAACAATAAAAGCCGTGATTATAAACATTGACTGCGACGCCGGCTATTCAAATCCGTTTGCGCAGGAAATCGCAGACAGAATGGCCGTTGCGGCTTGCAGCTTTTACAACCCTAAAAACGTAATCATAAAAGTAAAAGTTCATTCCTCGGACAATCCGCCGACTTCAGTGTATTCCCAGCTTATAGATTCGCAGGCATTTTTTGCGATGGAAAACCATCTTCAGCTTATTGCCGAAAAAACAAATATTCTGCCGGAAGAGCTCCGCATAAAAAATATCTGCATGCACGAACGCGAATGCACTTCTCCATTCAAATTTCATTTTAACCGCCCGGCAGACGCACTTATGGCTGTTGTGAAACAAAGCGATTTCGACAGAAAATATTCCTCTTACCGTCTGAATGCGCTGCAGACACAAAAGGAAGGCGGACACACTTTCTTTGCGTTGCCACGGCGCGGAATCGGGCTTTCGTGCGCATACGACGGCGCCTGCTTTTACGGAACAAATTTTTCACTTGCTCAGCAGAAAATCGAAGTAACTTTGGATGAGGAAAACAGGCTGAAAATTGACGCAATAACACCTTCAAGCTCAGTCATTTCAATATGGAAACAAATTGCCTCCAGCATACTTGGAATTGAAGAAAGCCAGATTTCCATAAACACAGAATATGCGGCTGACTCAGAGACATTCATGCCGGAAAGTTTCTGCAACGACATAAGCATCATGGCAGTTCTTTTAAAGCGTGCCTGCGAGGACATAAAAAAGAAGAGGGAAAAAGAAAACCTTCCAATTAATGTAAAAAAAGTGCTTTCCCCTGCGATGAAACGACAATGGAACGCAAAGAAATTTTCAGGACATCCGTATCAAGCTTCATCTTTTGGAACAGCGATTGTTGAAGTTGACCTGAACGCCGACACTTACCAGGAAAAAATCAAAGGAATCTGGGTGGCAATCGACTGCGGAAAAATTTATTCAATAAAATCTGCGGAAAGCACAATAAAACTTGCAATCCAGCAGGAAATGGAGCGCCTTGTCCAGGACACAATAGTTTCATGCGACCAGATACAAATCTCATTTTTAAGTTCAAACGAAACTCCGTGCCAGATTGGAAAACTTGTGCACAACCTGATTCCAGCGGCTTTTTCTTCCGCGCTTTCAATGGCTTTGCAGAAAGAAGTCACACACATTCCTTGTACAGAGCAGGAACTTTACGAACTTACAAAAACTCCTGAAAAAACAGAGGAAAAACCCGAAAATTCCAAGGAAGAAAAGCCTGAAGAAATTCAGGAAAAAGATGAGAATGACGAAAACCGCGTAATCCAGGGACAATCGCAGGAGGACGAAAAATGAACATTCCAATGATAATCAACGGCGAAAAAACAATGATTCAGGCGAATCCAGAAGACAAGCTGATTGATGTTCTACGTTCAATGAATCTGTTTTCTGTCAAGCTTGGCTGCGCCCGTGGAGTATGTGGCTCGTGCACAGTCTTATTGAACGGAAAACCAGTTCCTGCGTGCCGCCTTGCAGTCGCCCTTGCAATGAACCAGGAAATTGAAACTTTGGAACATTTTGAGAAATCTGAAGAATATTCCTGGATTTCAAAAGGATTTTCAAAAGCCGGAATAAAATTCTGCGGATACTGCAACGCCGGAAAAATCTTTGCGGCAGCCTCAATCCTTAGAGACAAGCAAAAACCGACACGGACAATCATCCGTGAACAGATAAAACATCTTTCGCCATGCTGCACAGACATGGACACATTGATAAACGGAATAATCTATGCGGCGGACATCAGAGATCATTCAAGATAAAAGGAAAAAAAATTGAACGAAAAACACAGCAACATTTTTTATGCAAAAAATCTTTCCGACCTCTTCTATCAGATGAAAACAATCACCGGGCTTCAGATTGTAGGTGCCTGCACGGGAATTTCCAGAATGCCGGAAAAATGCATCTCAACAACGCTAATAAAAGACTTCAAGCAAATACAAAAACACGAACGCTACATAGAATTCGGGCCGGGAACTTCGCTCTCTTCAATTCTTGAGCTTGGAGAGCGGAATCTTCCAAAACTTTTACCGGAAGCAATTGAATCAGTCGCAAATCCGTTTGTAAGAAACATTGCGACCATCGCCGGAAATTTGCTAAGCCAGCAAAAATGCACGCTTTTCGGACCGCTTTTGGCTTTAGATGCATATCTTGAGCTAAAATCCCCGAACGAAACAAAATATACTCCGCTCATCAGCTTTTCTGAAATTCCAAAAGGCTTTGTTGTAACAAACATCAGAATTCCAATGAACGACTGGGACGTTAGCATTTTCAAACGACTTGGACCGGAACACAAACTTTCAGAAGATTCCGCGACATTCTCATTCCTTGCCGATTCTGAAAAAAGTGTAATCACAAACCTGAAAATCGCATTTTCCGGCAAAATAACATTCCGCTGCCAGGAACTTGAAAACAAAATGCTTGGAGCGCGACTTCCGCTGGCTGCCTCAGAAATCGGAAGCTATGTTGAGGAAGCCGCAGAACAGTTTGACCGGAGCGCGGGCAAAACCGAGTACAATCCAGTTTTGCGGCAACAGTTCAAAAATCTCGTTCTCTATTCCTTTGAACAATTAATTTAGGTATACTAAAAATATGTTCAACAGTTTAACCGGCACAATCACCGGAAAATTTCCAAAGCAGCTTCTCATCGACACAAACGGAATTGAATGGAGCGTGTGCGTTCCAGATTCCTGCCTGAATGAATTTTCTCCAGTCGGCGGAGAAGGAAAAGTCTACACTTACCTAAACCACTACGAAAATGGAATGGATCTTTACGGATTTGCAACACCAGAAGAACGGAATTTATTTTTCGACCTTTTAAAGGTTGATGGAATCGGGCCAAAAGCCGCAATAAAAATCATGAGCAGCGTAAGCGTAACCGAACTTGTTTCCGTCCTTGAATCTGGGGAAGTTTCCGTTCTTGAAAAAATTCCCGGCGTAGGCAAAAAAACTGCCGCAAAAATGATGCTCGCCCTGAAAGGAAAACTTACAATTCCAGAAACAGAAACTATTATTGTAAAAAAAGAAAACGCATTTTCTGCCGTCATTTCTTCACTTTGTGAAATGGGCTACGACCGCCTTGCTGTTGAAAAAACAGTCGCAAAAATTGTAACGGAATTCTCAAAAGAAACAGATTTTTCCGCAAAAACTCAGTCTGAAAAAGAGGATTCTGTATTCAAAAAGGCAATCATGGAGATGGCACGATGAGTTCAAAAACAAACATGGAAATGAGCGATGACCAGTTTCTTCACATTGTGCGTTCCGAGCAGCATTTTGACGAATTTGATGATGATATAGAAAAAGGAATAAATCTTCGCCCTCAGCTTTTAGACGATTTTATCGGGCAATCAAAAGTCCGCGAAAACCTTGATATTTTTATCAACGCCGCAAAAGAACGAAAGGAACCTTTAGATCATCTTTTTCTTATCGGTCCGCCGGGACTAGGAAAAACAACAATCGCGCAGATTACCGCGCACGAGCTTGGTTCAGACTTTAAAATCACCAGTGCGCCAGCCCTGGAAAAACCAAAAGATTTAGTTGGAATTCTTTCAACAATCACTGAAGGAACAGTTTTTTTCATAGACGAAATCCATCGTCTTAAGCACACAATTGAGGAAATGCTTTACATTGCGATGGAAGACTATGAGCTTGACTGGATAATCGGTCAAGGAGCCGCGGCCAGGACTGTAAGAATTCCGATTCCACGATTTACTCTTGTGGGGGCAACAACAAAAGCCGGTGCAGTAGCAAGTCCGCTCAGAAGCCGATTCGGAATAATCCAGCGCTTTGAATATTACACACCGCAGGAACTCGCAGCTGTAATCAACCGCTCCGCAAAACTTTTAAACGTAAAAGTTGAACCGGATGCCGCTTTTCTTATGGGAAAATGCTCGCGTGGAACGCCCCGAGTCGCAAACCGTGTTCTCCGCCGTATGCGCGACTACGCTACAGTAATGGGAAAAGATTCCATCACGCTTGGAGTTGTAAAAGCAGGCTTAAACCGCCTTGAAATAGACGATTTTGGACTTGAACGGATTGACCGCGAGATTCTCCACACAATAATAACAAATTTTGGCGGCGGACCTGTAGGCGCAGAAACACTCGCAATCTCAATCGGGGAAAGCCAGGACACGCTTGAGGATTACTACGAACCATATCTGATTCAATGCGGATTTCTTCAGCGCACGCCACGCGGCAGAATCGTAACCGAAAAAGGCTATACACATCTTGGAATAAAATACGACGGAACTTCCGCCGAAAAACAAGGACAGCAAAAATCGCTGTTTGAATAAAAAACAAAAAAAGAGAAAACTATGCTACTAACAGAATTTGACTTTAATTTGCCAGAAGAACTCATCGCCCAGCATCCAAGCGGAATCCGGGGACAAGACAAACTCATGCTTTTGGACAGAAAAACAGGCGAAATAGAGCACCACAAAATGGACGACCTTCCAGACCTGATTCTTCCAGGAACCCTGATGATTTTCAACAATTCAAAAGTAAGACGAGCCCGTTGCTACGGAATAAAAGAGACAACCGGCCGCGAGCAGGAATTTATGTTCCTTAACCAGATTGACCAGACCGGAAACACATGGAACACAATGGTAAAAGGTGCAAAAAAGCAGAAACCAGGAATGCGATATAAATTTCCCGACGGCACAATTGGAACAATAACCGAGCACCCGGAAAATATAGGAACCGAATTTCGAGCACTCCACTTTGATTTTCCAATTACAGAAGAATGGTTCGAAAAAAACGGGCACATTCCACTTCCTCCATACATCAAACGTGAAGACACCGAGGAAGATTCCGAACGCTATCAGAACGTCTACGCAAAAGAAACCGGAAGTGCCGCCTGCCCGACCGCAGGGCTTCACTTTACAGAAAAAATGCTCGCACGCCTAACCGAAAAAGGCATTGACCGCGAATTCGTAACCCTCCACGTAGGGCTCGGAACATTCCTTCCAGTCCGCGAAGAAAAAATCGAAGACCACAAAATGCACGAGGAAGTCTTTACAGTTCCACAGACAACCGCCGACAAAATCAACCAGGCAAAAAAAGAAGGCCGCCCAATCCTAGCCGTTGGAACAACCTCCGTCCGAACCCTTGAGTCAGCCTGCGATGAAAACGGCACTGTAAAAGCCGGAACATCCAGCACGCACATTTTCATGTATCCAGGCTACAAATTCAAAGTAATCGACCAGATGTTCACAAATTTCCACACACCGGAAAGTACACTCATAATGCTTGTAAGCGCATTCGCCGGCCGCGAGCACATCCTGAACGCCTACCAGAAAGCCGTCGAGCAACGCTACCACTTCTTCAGCTATGGTGACGCTATGTTTATTAGGTAAATTATTTATGCGAGTTTACGAATGTAAACTCGTTAGCAAGCGACAGCTTGCGTTGAGACGCCATGTTCATAAGGTAAATTCTGCAAGTTTACGAACAAATTTTGGAGGTTGCGCAACGGCGCCGGGCTTTCCAACATTCCGCTGCCGCTCCAGCCTCCTCGCTTCATTTGCTTCGCAAACTCCGCTGCGGTGGCCGCCTGCGGCGTGTTTCCAATCCCTAACCCAAAAAGGCCACAATCCACACAAAAAATATTCCCCCTGCCGCAAGGTTTTCAGTTTCCACGCAATTTTTTCACGTCCCAGATTTTCTAAAAACAAAAACTTCTAGCTAAGTTCCGCAGTCGAATGCAGATGGCAAATAGCACACGCAAGCGCATCCGCCGCATGATCAGGTTTTGGGCGCACTTCCAGATTCAGCAGAATCTGGACATATTTTTCAACAAGTTCCTTGTCCGCAGCAGCAGTTCCCGTAACCGCCTTTTTTATCTGGTTCGGCTTATATTCATCCAAAGGAATCACGTTCTGCGCAAGGCACAAAGTAACAACGCCCTTGGCTTCAGCAACACTGATTCCGCTGGTGACATTCCTCACAAAAAAAAGCTCCTCCATGCAAGCCTCGTCCGGTCTAAACTCATCAATAACCGCCTGAAGCCGCGAATATATCACCAGAAGCCTTTCGCCCAAACTAGCCTCGCTGGAAGTTTCTATAACGCCATAACCTATCATCCGGTATTTATTCCTGTAACAGTCAATAATTCCAAAACCTGTATTCGCAAGGCCAGGATCAATTCCCAGAACGCGACGGACTTTTTTCTGCGCCTTGTTTTTTTCCGCAGTTTCCGTTCCTGGAAGAGAATTAAAAAAATCGGAATAATTCACCATAAAAAACCGTTAAAACTAAAAGGGCTTCAAAACGAAGCCCTTCTACAAAACCAGACAAAAGCCAAAGACAAACCTCAGCTTTCAGCCCAATAATTTATTCCTCAGGATTAAAATCATCCGGGAATTCAGCTGTATGATAAACATTCTGAACATCATCATTGTCTTCAAGTTTATCAATAAGCTTCTGAACTTTTGCGGCAGTCTCAGCGTCAACAGCAGTATAAGCATCAGGAACCATTCCCACCTCAGCAGAAAGTGACTCAAAACCTTTTTCGTTCAAAGCATCAGCAACAGCAGCAAAAGCGTCCGGACTAGTTGTTACAGTAATAACTCCATCCTCGTTCACAATATCATCTGCACCAGCTTCCAAAGCAACTTCCATGATTTCATCTTCGTTCACCTTGTCAGCATCGTATTCAATTGTACCTTTGCGCTGGAACATACGAGAAACAGAACCAGTTGTTCCCAAGTTTCCGCCGTTTTTTGTAAAAATATTGCGAACATCAGCAGCAGCACGGTTCTTGTTGTCTGTAAGAACTTCAACCATTACAGCAACACCACCAGCAGCATATCCTTCGTAAACCAATTCCTCGTAAGATGCTCCGCCGTCCTCACCAGTACCTTTCTTGATTGCGCGTTCAATATTATCCTTAGGCATATTTGCAGCGCGTGCTTTAATAATAATTGTACGCAAGCGAGGATTTGAGTTAGGATCGCCTCCACCCATTCTTGCAGCAATAGAAATTTCCTTAATGAATTTTGTGAAAAGCTTACCGCGTTTTGCATCAGCGATACCTTTTGCATGTTTAATGGTTGCCCACTTACTATGTCCTGACATGGAGGATCTCCTTTAAAATAAAATACAAGTTAAATAAATATAGTTCAATATATTAACTCAAATTATCGATTAATGTCAATAATACAAAGCGCGCTGATTCAGCACGCGACCCGCTTTTACTGCAAGTCCTCAAACTTCGTTTTCCGGTCTTTCCGTGGCAATCGGGGCTAAGAAACTCCAGAAAACCAGAAAATCCAGCGCGCACTTAAAAAAATCCAGGCTATCTGCAATTTTTCTGCACAAGCGTAAACCAGATCGGCCCGCACTTTTCTTTCTGGTCAGGCAGAATATGAAATCCGTATTTTGTCCGCTCCGGAACCGGAACAGAATCCATTCTGCAAAAAGCTGAGACATTTTCTGGCACACAAGGCATTGAATCCTCAAAAACAAATCTAACATCATCAAATTTCTTTAAAAGCCTTGCCACAACATCATCGTTTTCCGCCGGGCAAAGAGCGCATGTTGAATACAAAAGAAATCCGCCCGGCTCAAGCAGCCTGTACGCGCAGGAAAGCAAAGCCCACTGCTCCATCGCAAGCGACTTTATCCGCGCCGGCGACCATTCCGAAAGATATTTTTCATCCTGCAAAACGTGACGTTCGCTTGAGCAAGGCGCATCCAGCAAAATCCTGTCATAAGCCTCAGTCTGAGTTGTGCACCATTTTGCCGCGTCCGAGCATGAAATTTTTATCCGCGTATTTATTTTTCCAGGAAGGCAATTTTCGCAAACCTGAACAAGTCTCTGTTTCCGCTGTGGACTACGCTCATTGCTCACCAAAGTCGCATCCTCAGGCATCCTGGAAGCAATCACAAGCGTTTTTCCGCCGGGAGCCGCGCACATATCAAGAAAATTCTTTCCACCTTCCACAGGAAGCTGCAACGCTGCAAAAACGCTCGCCGGATCAAGAAAATATTTTTCAACGCCGCCAGCATTCCATTCCGCATAGACGCTCTCGCCAAAAAGCGAATTTCTTAAGTTTTTCCAGCGTTCACCAAACAAATCCGAATAATATTTTTCAAAACCTTCTTTGCCCCGCAATTTTTGGGTTGTTTTCTTTTCAGTTTTTTTCGCCATAATCAATTTTTTCAATATAAATGTCAATATTTTCTTTCCGTGCCTTGTTGAATTTTTCAACACGTGCTGCAACAGATTCTTTTTTCAGAACAGGAACAACCGAATAATTTCCATTCTCATCTTTCTCAAATGAAACCAGATTCTGCCGGATTTTATATTCCATAACTTTCCTGAAAGAATTGTCAATCAATTTTTCAAAATCCGAATCTTTTTCTGCCTTGGAAATCAGAACTTTCGCAGGCCCGGAAATCCGTTTCTCACTGACCATAATCACGTTCACGCCAGCTTCCAGCGCCCTTACAGCCGCTTCCTCCGGCGGAAATCCATTCAACGCAAGCGCGCCCATAAAAATATCGTCGCTAAAAACAATTCCTTCAAAACCAATTTCTCCACGCAGAATCTCCGAAACCCAGCGCCTCGAAAAACACGCAGGAATTTCTCCGTCAACAGATTTTACCCGCGCATGGCTCATCAATGCTCCTGAAGGCGCGCATCTGTTTATCTCAAAAAATGGCTTCAGGCTTTCCTCAAGCTCTGTTCCGGAAAGCAGAATTTCAGGCAGACCTGAGTGCGGATCTGTATTCGTGTTTCCCGGAAAATGTTTCACAACGGTTCCAATTCCATGATTTTCGTAAGCGTTTACGCAGGCTGTCCCAAATTCCTTTACTTTCTGAAAGTCGCCAAAACTTCTTCCGTTCAAAAAATGCTCGTTTTCGGCGGTTTTTACTTCAACAACAGGCGCAATGTTCATGTCAAAACCCAAATTTCTCATCTGCTCAGCCTGGGCTGAATAAATTTTGTATGCTGAATCAATGTCCGCGCGCGAAGCAATTTTTTCCGCAGAAGGAAGAGGGCCGTTCACGATTTTCAGCCGGTTCACAAGACCGCCTTCCTGGTCAATTGCCAAAAAAGGCGGAATAATACCATTTTTTGCGCAATATTTTTTTATCGAATCTGTAAATTTTATGATTCCGGCCGGAGAATCCGCAAGATTATATCCAAAAAAAAGATAACCGCCCGGAACAAAATCTTTCTCAACAGGAACAAAAATCGTATCGCCCTCAAGGTTTTCTATAAAAAGCTGGCAGACTTTGTCATGCAATGAAACCGATGAAACATATTTTTCAAAAGCAGATTTTTTTTTCTTTTGCTCAGAATTCAACGCATTGTAAATCTCAACGGAATTTCTCCGCATTTTTTTTTCTTTATTGTCCTGCACCTGATCCTTGATTTTTCCGCAACCGGAAAACACAAACAGGCAACAAACAAAGAATGGAACAATTTTCTTCATGTTTTTAATATAACACAAAAGCCCCTAAATCTGAATTGCCTAAGTGAACAAAAAACAATAATATTTTCACAGAAGTTTTTTAATACTAAACAGTCCAAATGTCGAGTTTTTATAAATTCAACATACAAATTGAATAAGCTACCAGAAAAAGCGCGTCAATTCGTCATGCGGAGCGCAACAAGGTATCGGACTGCGCAATTTTCTTCAAAAATTGCTTGCCATCGCTCCGAATGACTCGGTTGCCGCTTTCTTTTTCTTCCCGCTTATTCAATTTATTTCTTCAGAAAAAAAACTCGACATTTGGGTTAAATAAAAATTTTCAGGGGAAAAAATGAAGCACATAACAGAAATTGTTGTCCGTTCCTACGAATGCGACTCGTACAGCCACGTAAACAACGCAGTTTATCTGAATTATCTTGAACATGCCAGAATGGATTTTCTTCATGCGGCAAAATTTGACTACAAGGGAATTGTCGCCGCCGGATATTATCTTTATGTAACCCACATTGACATTCACTACAAAGGCTCGGCTTTCCTGGATGACAAGCTTTTTATCGAGACTTATCCTACAAAACTAAAGCACGTTATGGGCGAATTCCACCAGACAATCAGAAAAGAAGACGGAACAGTCTGCGCAGAAGCCGACGTAACATGGGCTTCGGTAACAACAGACGGCCGTCCTTCAAAAATTCCGGAAAATATGCTCGTTGACGGTTTAAAACCAGAAGAACAATAGATTCCGGAAAAAACAGTTATTTCAGCAAAGCCTCTATTTTTGCGGCGGCCTCGTCAAGATATCCGCTGCTCACACTTTCCACATCTCCAGAATCCACCGCCGCAGAAGTTGATTCTTCCATCGGGATTTTTGCCAGAACAGGAATATTGAAACTTTCTGCGATTTTCTCAATGTTGCTTTTTCCAAAGACAGTGATTTCCTTTCCGCAGTCAGGACATTTCACATAGCTCATATTTTCAACAAGACCAAGAATAGGAATGTTCATCATATTCGCCATTTTTACAGCCTTTTCAACAATAACGCGCACAAGCTGCTGCGGAGAAGAAACAATGATTATTCCATCAACAGGAAGACTCTGGAAAACTGTAAGCGGAACATCCCCTGTTCCCGGCGGCATATCAACAAACATAAAATCAACATCTTTCCAATTAACGTCTGTCCAGAACTGCTTTACAGCTCCGGCAATAACCGGACCACGCCAGATTACCGGATCATTTTCATTTTCAAGCAAAAAATTCATTGACATAAGTTGAATTCCAGAACCTGTAACAACCGGCTTCAAGGATTTTCCGTCACTTTCAGCGCGGCTCATGCCAACTCCAAAACTCTCCGGAATTGAAGGACCTGTTATATCCGCATCAAGAATGGCCGTCCTAAAACCATCTTTATTGACTTTACATGCAAGCAGACTAGTAACCAGCGATTTTCCAACGCCACCTTTGCCGCTCACAATTCCTATCACTTTTTTTACAGAACTCCCCTCCCGCAGTTTTTCATGCATATCACGGCTTTTGCAGTCCTGACCACATGAATCGCAGTTATGTCCGCATGATTCCGACATTTTGTTCCCCCAAAATTAATTCATATTAATTCGCAGATTTTTTTGCACAAATATGGTTTCCGCTGAAATCAAAGAAGTCCGTTTCCTTTTTTCTAGGTTCTGTATTCAACTTTTTGATTAAAGCTTCAATTTCTTTTGAATTTAAAATATTTTCCTTTATAAAAACACTCTGCATAAGATGGGCAAGATTTTTTGACCCAGAAGGATCAAATCCTGTCAACTTTTTAAGGCTGTACTGAAGCAAACGGCGGCTTCTGAACTCTCCGATTCCGCAGTTGCTTGTCTTTTCATAATCCTCGGCAATTTCTTTCCAGCTTGCGCCGCAAAGAGCAGAAAAAACCGCAACCGTAACACCAGTCCTGTCCGAGCCAAGCCGGCAATGAACATAAAAAGGTCCAGAATGCTCAAGCATGAAATGCGCAATTTTCTGAAGCGCACTCAAATATTCCGCCGCATCCGAATGGAAATAAACAAGATTGTAGTCAATATTAACGCAAAGCCTGTTATTTTTCTTTTCCATATCCTCAATCATCTCAAACGGAGTTTCTTCAGCCAGCGTTGAAACAGACTCATACCCGCACAAAGTGATATCAGATTTTATTCCGTAAAGCTGCATTCCTTTGCGGACAAGCCGGATACGCTCATTTTCAGTGTCCATCCAGCCACGGGACTTTTTATAAGGATGATAACCGCGGAAAAGGACCTTCGTTCCAGGAGCCCGCCTGAAATTTGAAATTTCCGCACGGCAAGCCGGACAATTAAGGTCAAAATCTTCCATTTCCTTGAAAATTCCGGTTCGTTTCTTAAGTTTTTCCGCATCAGCAAGCTCGTATTCATCCAAAAGAATCAGCTTGTTTCCCAGGAAAACATTAGGCGCATCAATTTTTTCAGCAAGAAGATGACAGGAAGTTTCCGAAAGCCCGAAAAATTTAAATTCAGGATAACCAGAATTTCCAGGAACCATTATGTTCTCAAGATTTTTTTCAAGGACAAAGACGGTTTTTCCTTTTTCATTTTTCCTGGTCATAAGCCAGTCAGAATCTCCAGTGCTCAGCCAGCCATTAAAAGTTCCGGTCACATAAACTGACTCAGAGTCCAGAAGATCAGGATATTCCTCTTTGCAACAATAAAATTCAAACTTGTTTTTATCAAATTTATAGCCGTACTTTCTACTGTCCAACTGCATAAAGACCTCTGTAATTTTTTTAGGCTGAATATCAAGTTTTCTTCAAAACAGAGAAAATGAGCAAACATAAAGAAAAAAAGGCAAATCTGGAATTTTTGAAATTCGCTCATTTTTTTTCAGAATTTATAAAAACCCGAAACTAAGTCTATATACAAGTATAATCACGCTTTCAATATATACCAAATAAAAAAAATAATTTTTTTTTCATTTTTTTTGATTCCAGGTATTGACCTTTTTTTTACATTCATATATTATTCTAAACATCACGCGGGTGTAGCGAAGCTGGTTATCGCGCTGGCCTGTCACGCCGGAGATCACGGGTTCGAGCCCCGTCACTCGCGCTAACCTTCCAACCTATTGGAAGGTTTTTTTATCGGGCAATAGCGCAGCTGGTAGCGCGCGACGTTCGGGACGTTGAGGTCGCAGGTTCAAATCCTGTTTGCCCGAAAGAATATATTTTTTACAGAAAGAACATTGATTATCTCAATGTTCTTTTTTTTATTAAACTGAACCAGGATTTGAAGCGGAGTGAGCGCGGGCGAATAGCCCGATCAGGCAACAGGATGTTGCCGACAGCGAGCGAAGACGGCGTGAAAGAAGCCAGCACGGATGCTGGCGACTGCAACGCCAAATCCTGTTTGCCCGAAAGAATATATCTTTACAAAAAGAACATTGATTATCTCAATGTTCTTTTTTTTATTTAGCCCGAAAATCAACCGCAGATTCAAGCGACAGAAAATAAAAAAACAATAAGAAAAAGCTTGCCTGCGAGCTTGAAGCGTTAGGAATTGCAGCCGCCGCGGCGCGGCGGTTCGGACAAAAATATCCCGCGAGCGAATGCGAACGGAGATTTTTGTCTGAACGGAAAAATTGCGAAGCAATTTTATAACGCAAAAGTCCGGTCCGCGCATGCGGAAACGCCCAAAAGGCTCATAAAAAAATCCGGACAAAAAAGCGGCATTCCTAAAAAAAGAAACGCCGCCTTTCAATTTTTCACAATTTTACTAATTAAAAAATCGCTGAAAATTACGCCTGAAGTGCTGTAACTGCAACTGTATCGATGATTTCCTCAACATTGCAGCCACGGGAAAGATCGTTCAATGGCTTTGCAAATCCCTGGCAAACCGGGCCAATCGCCTTCCAGCCACCCATTCTAGCGCAAATCTTATAGCCAATGTTTCCGGCATTAATGTTAGGGAAAATAAATGTATTCGCGTGCCCGGCAACCTTGCTTCCAGGAGCCTTCAGACTTCCAACTTCCGGAGCAACAGCCGCGTCAAACTGGAATTCACCGTCAAGCTCAAGCTCCGGAGCGGCAGCCTTGGCCAACTCAGTGGCTTTCTGAACCTTAGAAACTGTGTCATGGAATTTTGAGTCATTTCCAGAACCTTTTGTCGAAAAAGAAAGCATCGCAACTTTAGGCTCAATTCCGGCAATAGTCTTAGCAGTTTTAGCAGAAGCAATAGCTATGTCCGCAAGCTCCTCCGCGCTAGGCTCAATATTTACCGCGCAGTCGCCAAAAACTGCGATTCCGTCAGGGACATATTTATTTCCAGTTGGCGGAGCAACCATTATAAAGCAAGAAGAAACTGTCTTGATTCCAGGTGCCGTCTTTATAACCTGCAATCCAGGGCGAAGCGTATTTGCTGTAGAATGACACGCTCCAGAAACAAAACCATCCGCATCGCCAGCCTTCAAAATCAAAGCGCCATACATTGTAAAATCCTTAAGCGCGGCAGCCTTTGCAGCGGCAACATCAGCATATTCAGGAGCACCAGTTTTTTTGTTGATTTTTCCTTCTCGCGCCTTGAACAGAATCTCAGCGTATTTGTCAGCATTTTCATCGCAATTAGGATCAACAATCTTCACACCGTCCATGTCAAATCCGAATTTTTCAATCTCAGCCTCGTTGCCAAGAAGAATAATCTTTGCAATTCCAAGCTTAACAATAGAAGAAGCCGCCTCAACAACGCGTTTGTCCTCGCCCTCGCAAAGAACAATAGTTTTTCCAGCCGCTCTGGCCTTGTCCCTTAAATTTTTAATAAAATCCATAATAAACCTTCAAAAATAAAATTCACCTGATTAAGGTTCACCTAAAGATACTACCACAAAAACACTTTTACAACATCCAAAAACAGATTTTTCCTTTTTATTTAAATTTGGGCGGTCCGGCTCGCAAGCTCGCCGTCGTGCTTTCCGCTGCAATTCGGCAAGCCTCATTTCCTCTGCAATCACTACCGCACGCGGGCTTCAATTCTTTCGCCCACAAGTTTTTTTACCCGCTGCCTAGTTTTGCCTTGCAAAACCAGCCTTTATTCATTTCTCATAATCCGCCAGCGCCAGTTTCATCAGTTTTGCTTACGATTTTGCTAGTCAAAATTGGCATATTGACATGCCCCCCCCCGAAATTAAACTAAAAAAATCAAATTTTCAGGAGATTTTATGAAAAATTCAATTTTCATTACAGTTCTATCATCAGTTTGCGTCATCTTTTCAAGCTGTGCAACCGCTATCAAAACACCATCAGTAGAATTAACAAGAATCGAAAACGAAGTGAATTCCCAGCCAACAATGGATTTCATAGGATTCAAGATTGATTCAACAATTTTATCTATAACGCCATATAACAGTACAGTTTTATCAGAATTTGAACAGGCAAAAACTATTGCAAATACATCAAGTTTAAGAAATTTAGGAAACTTACTAGAAACCGCAAAAATTGCAGAAGATAAATCTTTTGCATATTTCGGTATATATTCCCTTCAAGAAATAGAGGCTTATAAAAGCAAAAATCGTTATGTAACCTTTATTGAGGTCGCAAGGAATAAACTCCTTTGGGATGATAATTCTGAAACAAAAAACACAGTTGCAAAAATTGGTGGTATACTAGGCGGCACAGGAGGCTTATTTACAGAATTTGGAGTCGCTTTCAAAAATATAAGAATTAACGAAGACGATAATGAAAACGCCGATAAAATAAATAAAGCTTACGACCGGTATGGAAACGTTTTTCTCGGCATTGGAATTCCAACTGGCTGCATAGGATTATTATTATCTTGCATAGCGGGTACATCAACCAAGACAGAGATATATTTCGACGGAATTTACAACATCTACATTTACGATTCTCAGACAAATCAAATCATACGAAAAGAACCTGTTTCCGTGGAAATATTTGAAACACTGAAAGGCTCATACGACTACGACAATGCAAGCAAAAACGCAGTCAATGAATATATTTCAGCAAAAACACACAACGCACTACTGATAAAATATCAGGAAATCAACCGTTGGCTAAAAAACAGAGAATAAAATAAAAAAATTCCCGCTACAATTTACTGCGGGATTTTATTTTTTCAATATAGACACATCAACGTTTTTTCATATATAATGATAATTACGTTTATATGTATTTTGTGTTTTATGAACACGAGGAGGATAGTTGGCATACCAAGACAACAGAAACAACAACAAAGGGCAAAGGATAAACGAAATGATCCGCGTCCGAGAGGTTCGACTTATCGATGAAGAGGGCAACCAAAAAGGAATAGTTCCAACGCTGGAAGCTCTTAAATTGGCTAAGGAAAAGGATCTTGATCTTGTTGAGGTGAGTCCAAATGCTAACCCACCGGTTTGTAAAATACTTGATTTTGGCAAGTACCGATTCGAACAGGAAAAAAAGCTCCGAGAATCCAAGAAGAATCAGAAAGTACTAAAGTTAAAAGAAATCCGTATGCAGCCTAAAATTGGACCTGGAGATCTTGATACAAAAGCCAAGCATGTACAGGAATTTCTTGACGAGGGCGACAAGGTAAAAGTAACAATCCGTTTCCGCGGACGCGAACTTGCCCACACAGAACTCGGCTACGATGTCCTGAATGAAGTTTTGAAAAGGCTTACTTCAGCGTATGTCATGGAAAAACAGCCAGCGATGGATGGAAAAACAATGTCCATGACAATTTCAGCAAAAGCCAAATAAAAAAATTGAGGTAAATGAAATGCCTAAGATGAAGACAAAGAAATCTGCTGCAAAACGTTACTCAACAACTGGCAGCGGAAAAATCAAGTACAAGAAACAGAACCTTCGTCATATTTTGACAAAGCGTTCACCAAAAAGAAAGAGACAGCTTCGTGAAACAGGAATTCTTGCAGAAGCTGACGCAAAGAAAATCCGTAAGCAGATGTTGCCATACGGTTAATGGAGTATAGAATATGTCAAGAGCAATAGACGGAACAAAAAGAAAGAATCGCCGTGTAAAAATCTTAAAGCTTGCTAAAGGTTTCATCGGTGACAGAAAGTCAAACTACAAACCAGCAAAAGATGCTGTTGTAAAAGCTTTGAACCATGCTTACGTTGACCGCCGCGACCGCAAAGGCAACTTCCGCGCTTTATGGATTGCACGTATCAACGCTGCTGTAAGAGATGAAGGTCTTTCATACTCTCGCTTTATCGATGGTCTTTCAAAGGCTGGTATCACATTGAACCGCAAGGCACTTTCAAATATGGCTATCGAAGATCCTGTAGCATTCAAGGCAGTTGTAGAAGCTGCAAAGAACGCTTTGAAGGCATAAGGAATTCACTATGATTTCGCTTGATCAGATTTTGCTTCTTGAACAAAGAGTAGAAAGTGCTGTTGCTAAAATTGCACAGCTACAGGCTGAAAACGATGCTCTGCGCAGTAAATGTTCTGAGCTCACAAATGCGCTTTCAAGCAAGTCGGAGCAACTTTCAACCTTTGAATCAGATCAAAATAAGATTGAAAGCGGAATCTTAAAAGCACTTGACCGTTTGAATTCAATAGAAAATTCCGTATTGAAGGCAGCCGGTCAAGTTGCCTCTTCTAATCCTGTTACAGTTCAGAACACACAGACTGAACCGGAACATACACAACAAATAAATCCACAAAATACGTTTTCTACAGAACAGACACAATATTCTGTAAATAATTCAAAACACCTGGAAAATATCCAGGGTCAGCAGATTTTCACCGAATCTCAGGCACAAAATTCAATCAATCCAGAAGCAGCGCAGTTCAGCACAATGCAACCTGTTCATCAGGAAGAAAAAATACAGCAAGAACAGAACCCACAGAATTCTTCTGAACAGACAAATTCTGAAGACGAAAACGGTCAATTCGATATTTTTTGACAAAAACTTATGGCAAAAGGAACGCTTCAAATAGATCTTCTAGGAACAACTTTTTCAATCAAGGCCGATGAGGACACAAGTTATCTGGAACAGATTCTTGGTTATTATAAAAGGATTGTAAACCAGATTGAAAATGGCGGCGCTTTAACAGATCCATTGAAAATTTCAATTCTTGCGGGAATTATGCTAAGCGATGAGCTTTACAAGGCGAAGGGACGCTCACTGAAATTTCAGGCCGCGCTGGAAAACAACTCAGCAGATGAAGAAGCTGACAGAATAACAAAAACTCTAATCGAAAAAATAGACAAGGTCCTGAAATGATTTCTATCTTCATTGACGGCGACAACTGCCCCAACCTTACATTGGACTACACAATAAAATACTGCAAATCAAATAATTTAAAGTTAAAAATTGTTGCAAATAAAAAAATCGAGAACAAGAATTCAGACTATGAAATGGTCGTTTGCGAACAGACAAAAGATTCTGCCGACAATTATATTTTTAATAATGCTGATAAAAAAACTCTTGTCGTGACAAAAGATGTCCTACTTGCAGAGCGGCTTGTAAAAAACGATATCGTTACAATAAACGACCGTGGAACAATTTTTGAAAAAAACAATATAAAATACCGGCTACAAGACAGAGAACTAAATTTTCAGCTGGCAGCACTTGGTTTTGGCGGAAAAAAAGGAAAAAACTACAGCCTGGAAACACTTGAAAAATACAAAACCGCTCTTGAAAAAGCGATAATTACCCTTCGTCGTCGCGATAATTGATAAGAATTTTCTCAACGCGGTCTCGGACTTTCATAAACGCAAGAACAATTTCTGGGTCAAACTGGGTTCCAGAACAGTTCTGAATTTCCGCAAAAGCATCATCTAATGACCAGGCTTCCTTATAACATCTTTTATGCGAAAGAGCGTCAAAAACATCAGCGACAGCAACAATGCGCGCGGCAAGAGGAATCTCATCTCCTTTCAAAGGTGTTGATTTTTCAACAGGAAATCCAATCTGGAAATTCGCATATTCTCCGTCAAAATATTTTTTTCCAGGATAACCGGCTTCTCCACCATCAAAACGCTCGTGGTGACACAAAGCAACATCACGGCATATAATATCCATATCAGTTTCCGGCGGATCAAAAAGTTGCGCTCCAATGCAAGTATGGCCTTTTATAATCTGGCGTTCTTTTTCATCAAAACGGCCTGGCTTTTTAAGAACCAAATCCGAAATTCCGACTTTTCCAATATCATGGAATTTTGCGGCAATCTTTAAATTATCCCGGTATGTGTGACGGATATTTTCTGGAATATTTTTATCAAATGCCCAGCGGTCATAAATTTCCAAAGAAATGCTAGAAACGCGTTCTGTATGAAGATAAGTTTCCTTCGGATCGCGAAATTCTGACATTTTCAGCATTTTACGGTGGTTTTCACGCGTGTTATACGCATGCTGCAACGCCTGGACCGCTGAAAGAGCAAAATGCTTTAAATATGTTCCATCTTCTTTTGTAAATTTTACAACACGGCCAGTTTCATCAAGTTTATTGATAATCTGCAAAACACCAAGAAGCACTCCATTGTTCATTACAAGTGGAAAAGTATAAATGGATTTTGTCCTGTAATTTGTCGTAAGATCTGTCTGGCGATTGAATTTATATGGTTTTTCTTCCGGAATATTGTAGACATCTTCAATTGAAAGCGTTTCTTTCGTGCTCGCAACATAACCGGCAATTGAAGTTTTATTTATCGGAAACGAGAAAAATATATAAGGAAGCTTTTCGCCCGGTGGAAGTTCTCTTAGCTGAGTGTCGTTTTGCGCATATTTTATCTTGAGCTTTTCGCCTTCTTTTACATATATCGAGCCGGCATCCGCATTGACAATTTTTCTTGACTCAGTAAGAATCCGTTCAAGAAGCACATCAACGTCTTTTATTTCATCAAGTTTTAATTCAAGCTCAATTATTTTCTGTAGCTTGGTCTCTTTTTCACTCATAAGCTTTCCCACATTTTAAACTGTTTAAAAATATATCAGATATTCAAAAAATTCAATAGATATTTCATACTTTTCTACTGCGCTTGTGTGTGTTATAATTGTAAAAGTTGATGAATTTTAAATTTTTTTATGCCGTAGTGTTTATCAGTTTTTTTATTTTTTCGTGTAAAACGCTTCCAAAAAATGAAACAATGGAAGAACCGGAACGAATTTCTCTTCTTTTTGCCGGCGATATTATGGCACACAGACCGAATTTCAACATGAAAGATTACAAAAAAATCTGGAAAAGCATAAAACCTCTGGTTTCAAATGCTGATTTTTCTTTTGCGAACATTGAAGCTCCTGTTGACAAGAATTTACCTTTTTCGCCATACCCAAATTTCAATATGCAGCCAACTTACCCGGAAGCCGCAATCGACGCGGGATTCAACGTTTTTTCGCTGGTCAATAATCATACAAATGATCAAGGGCTTGAAGGAATCCGGGAAACATTAAATTGGGGAAACATTATAGAAGAAAACACAAAAAATTCTGCGCGGCCGGTTTATTTCTGCGGAATCAATGAAACGCCAGATGGAAAAATTTCCTACAAAATCATCCAAAAAGAAAAATGGAAAATTCTTTTTGTTGCTGTGACAGAAATTTTGAATCGCCCGAATTACCGTTCTTACCTGAATTATGTTGTGGCAAGCAAAAAAAACTGGCAGGAATTTTCAGAATATCTTGTTCAACTCAGAAAAGAAAATCCGTGCGACATTATGATTCTTGCAATCCACACAGATGAACCAGAATATGTGCAGTCAGTTGAACAGAAACGCAAAAATTATTATCACAATTTGAGTCTTGAATGCGTTGACGTTATTTGGGCAAATCATCCACATATTGTGCGAGAGCGAGAATTTATCGGTAACAAGGAAACAAAACTTCTAAAAAATGCTATAATATATGGAAACGGAAATACTATCAGCGGTCAAAGATGGGAACCAGATTTTGAAAATCCTGCAAATCCTCGGGATGATACAGGCGATGGAATTATGATGGAAATTGTGTTCCGGAAAGACAAGCAGAATCCAAAACCATATATTGAGAAAACTGAAACATATTTCGTTACAACATATATAAATACAGCCTGGGAATTTATTATTAGATTTTTGGACGATGATTTTATAAAATACTTGAATGATGTTGGCCGTACAAAATGGGCTGAATATATTCAAGCCAGAAAAAAAATTACAGAAAATATTAAGGAAACAACGATATGGCAATAGACTACAAATCACTTCCAGTTTATGAACAAAAAGAACGGATTCTTGCCGCATTAAAAGACAATCAGGTTATAGTTGTGCAAAGCCCGACAGGTTCAGGAAAAACAACACAGCTTCCGGTAATTCTTCACGAAGCCGGTTACGACGCAACAGGAATGATTGCAGTTACACAACCACGCAGGATTGCGGCTCTAAGCGTAAGCGAATTTATCGCAAAACAACTTGGAACAACTTATCCAGGACTTATTGGCTACAAAATGCGTTTTGAGGACAAAACCGACTTAACCACAAAAATCAAGATTATGACAGACGGAATTCTTCTTCAGGAAATGAAACTTGATCCGTGGCTGAGCAAATATTCTGTAATCATGGTTGATGAAGCACATGAACGCAGCCTGAATATTGATTTTGTTCTGGGACTTTTAAAGCGTGTGCTCGAGGCGCGAAAAGAATTCAAGGTCATTGTAAGTTCCGCAACGATAAATGCAGAAGCTTTCAGCAAATACTTTAATGGTTGCCCGATTGTGACAATTGAAACCCAGACTTTTCCGGTGACAATGGTTTACGATCCACCGGCAATAGCCGCAAGCACCATAAGCGAAACGGCAAGCAACGCGCTTCTTACAAAAATATGCTCGACTGTTGAAAGAATCTTGGAAAACAACGACGACGGAGGAATTCTTATATTTCTTCCCGGTGAAAAAATCATAAAAGACTGCATGTCAATGCTGGATAAATCGTATTTTGCAAAAAAACTCCATACTTTGCCGCTTTACGGAAGGCTTTCAAAAGAAGATCAGGAACGGGTTTTTCTGCCGGCTCCAAAAGGAAAGAAAAAAGTCATAATTTCAACAAATATTGCGGAAACTTCTGTAACAATCTCTGATATAACTTATGTCATTGACTCAGGACTTGCAAAGCTGAATTTCTACAATCCGCACACATTTACTTCCAGCCTTGTGGAAACGCAGGTCAGCAAGGCAAGTTGTAACCAGAGACGCGGCCGCGCAGGACGAACTCAACCTGGAACTTGCTACCGGCTTTATCCAAAAAAAGATTTCGAAACCCGGCCAATGTACACAACCGAGGAAATTTACCGAACAGATTTAAGTGAAGTAATTCTTCAGATGGCGGATTTGGGAATAACGGATTTTACAGGATTTGATTTTATTTCACCACCAGGTACAGAAAATATCCGTGGCGCGGTTGAAACTTTAAATATGCTTGGAGCATTGGATGCAGACAACTCGCTTTCCTCAATTGGAAAACTTATGGTCGCATTCCCGCTTGAGCCAAGAATCAGCCGCATTATCGTTGAATCTATCATGCATTATCCGAATGTGCTTGAAGAAATTCTTGTTGCGGCTTCTTTTCTTAGCACAAACAGCCCGTTCATGCTTCCACCAGGGGAAGAAATGGAAGCCAGACGCGCGCATCACGCATTCCGCGATATGCAAGGAGATTTTGTAAGTTATCTGAATCTTTTCAATGCATGGCTAAAATGCGATGACAACGCAAAAAAGGAAAAATTCTGCAAAAAAAATTATCTTGATGAGCGGATTATGCGTGAAATTGAGAATATTGATGTCCAGCTGAAGGATATAATCTTTCATCTTAACATTCCGGTTCTTGGCGGAGGAAGCAAATCTGATTATCTCGCCTGCATTGGCTGCGGAATGATTCAGTTTGTCTGCATCAGAAAAAAGCGCGAATGTTACCAATCCCTTACTGCGGACAATATTTTTATTCATCCGGGTTCGGTTATGTTCAAGCAGGATCCGCTTTACATTGTTGCCGGCGAAATTGTAAGAACCAGCAGAATGTATGCTATGAGCGTTTCGCCGCTTACAAAATCAATTTTGGCACAAATTTCCCCAGACCTTTTAAAGCAACTCGAAAATATCCGTACAAAGAAAACTCTAGAAAATCAGGCTGACGAATATGAGCAGCATATCTCAAAAAAACAGCGGGAACGGGAAAACAAAAATACTGATGAAAAAAATGAAAACACAGTCAGCTTTGGCGGCGAAATTTTTACCGTAAAAATCAAGAAAGGTAAAAAACAGGCTGAACTTCCGTTCGATAATTTTGTGCGTGCTGCAAAAAATGAAGAAAATTCTGAAAAAATAAAATCTTTCGGTCCGCTTCTGTGCAAAATCATATTTCCAAATGGATTTACACTTCTTGAAAATGAAAAACTTACGACGGCAATAAAACTCGCAAAAAAAATCAATCTTGAGCCACTTTCTGAAAAAGAATGGAACCGCAAACTGAACGTGAATATTTCTGAAGAAAATGCGGCAGAAAAAATAACTGAGGCCTGCAAGAAAATACTGAATGTTGCAGTAGCAAAACAGAAAAGCAAAGAGTTCGGATTTATCTGTCTTTTTACAGATGGAAAAGGAACATTCTGGAATAAAGTTTCACGCGGGCTTCCAACAGCAATAAATGAAAGCCTTGCATCGCTGGAAACGCTTGCCGATGCTGAAAATATTTTTTCAGAGGAACAAAAACAGATTATCAACAAGGTTTATGGAACGTTGAACGAACTTTCAAAATAAAAACAAAATGTAAATTATTTTGCGTCTGCCTCTTTTTGCTCAAAATCCTCATCGTCAAGTCCAAGTAGTTTTCTGGCTCTTGTTCGGTTTGAGGAATTTTTCTTGTCCTCGGCAAGTGTTTTTACCGCAGATTTTACAGTCTCATAGCGCCCCGTCTTGTACATATCAAGCCCCAGAGCAGCAAGCTGTGCATCTTTTGACTGGACATAAAGAACCGCAACATCTGCAAACGCCGGTTTCATATATTTTGCAAGAATTTTTCCAAGCGCAAATTTCAATGAATTTCTCGCAGGATCATCCACAATTTCCTTCGCAAGTTCAGCAATTTCGTTTGTGCCGGCATTATTTCCGCATTTCAATAGAGCCTCTGCCGCCATCAGTTTTGCAGAATCTGGAACTTTTTTATCTGTAATCTGTTTTACAAGAAAATCGTTTCCTTTCTGCGTGTCAAATTCCGCAATCGCAGGATAGCATTCTTTTTTCACAGAACGTTCAGAATCATTTTTTGCGCGGTAAATAAGAAAATCCATCGCATCTTTCATCTGCATTTCTTTTACAGCTTTTACAGCCTGAACACGGACTTTTACATGGTCATCACGGATTGCCTGGATAATCGTTGTCTTTGCTTTTTTTGAATTTGGAAAATTCTGAAGCCCTTTTATGCAATATTCACGCATATTCGGATCGTCACTTTCAAAAAGTTTTACCAGAACTGGAATCGCCTCGTCTTTTTTCATATTTCCAAGAGCTTCCGCGGCATACATACGCACAAAACTGTTTTCATCCTCGTCTTGCGCAATTTTTATGATTGAATCAAAACTCTCAATCGCATTCATTTGCCCCAAAGTCCGCATAAGAGCCTGACGCTGGGCAGTTTCAAGGTCATCGCGCTCAAGAAATTTTGCAAGATACAAAGATTCTTTCGGCCCGCCGGTTTTTCCAAGAGCCGAAAGTGCTGATGTAAAATATTTTTCATCATCCGCATCAATAAGCTTTATAAGTGCCGGAGCCGCTGCCTTGCAGTTCACCTCGGAAACATAACTCATGCATTCCTGAACAAGCTCAAGCGGAACATCATAAGGATCATCAATAATCTCAACAGCATACGATGAAAGACAGGGATCTTTTTGACGCGCAAAATATCCAAGAATTTTTCCGCGGACATCATTACTTGCTGTCGACTGAAATAAATCATACAAAGCATCGCTGTAACGCGGATCATCCTCCTCAACAATTTTATCAACGACAGAATTGATTTCTGAAGGAGTTCCAAATGAAAGTGTCATAGAATTAGAGTCGAATTCTGAGCCGTCATCATCTTTTTGCTGGGCTTCCTTTAATTTTTCCGGGTCAGGCTGTTTCGGGCGCATTTCGGCAGGAATCTCAACCTGAATTGAAGCAATATCATCGCCGTATTCGTCTGTTTCTGTTGAATTTTCAGCGTTTTCAGAAACTGAAGAATCTTCTGTAGAACCTGAAGAAACGGATTTGTCAGCTGAAGAAAATGCGCTGTTTTCATTGATTTCAGATTTTTCAGGTGAATCAGCAAAATTTCCAGAAGTCACAGAAGATTTCTGTTCGGTCAGCTCTTCCACAGCAGAACTTTCATCTGAGTTAGAAACTCCCGGCTCGTCTGAAATTTCCACATTTTGCGCAGAAACAAAAATTCCGCCTGCAACGAACAAAAAAATCAATGCGAAAAAAATATTTTTCTTTGAAAAAAAACCAAATTTTTTCACTGTATTTCTCCCCGCTCATAACGCGCCAGAAAATTCTTTTTATATTCCTCAAAACGGTCATTGTCAATCGCAACATGGATTTCTTCCATCATATTGTGCAGAAAATAAAGATTATGGTAACTTGCCAAAATTGAACTTAAAATTTCCTGCTCCTTGAAAAGATGCCTAAGATAAGCACGGCTGTAAGTACGACAAACCTTGCAGTTGCATTCTGAATCAATCGGCTTAAAATCGTGCTTGTACCGTTCCTGTTTTATTGAAAGCTGACCATCATGCGTAAAATAGGCGCCGTTTCTGGCATTTCTTGTCGGCAAAACGCAGTCAAACATATCAACTCCATCAGAAACTGCCTCAAGAATATATTCCGGTGTGCCAATTCCCATTACATACACAGGCTTTTCTTCCGGCAAAAACTGCATTGTATGTTTCAGGAAATCCGCAAAAACTTCAGAAGGTTCACCAACGCTAAGCCCACCGATTGCAATTCCCGGTAAATCTAGGCTTGAGACAAATTCTGCGCTTTTTTTGCGTAAATCCTCAAAGAAATTTCCCTGAACGATTGGAAAAAGCACACCTTTATATCCGCGTTCTTGCGCCAAAAGCCACTGCTTTTTTGCCCGTTCCGCCCATGCGCTTGTAACCTGCAAAGCATGTTCAGCTTCCTTTCGTTCTACACCGTACCCGGAACAAACATCAAGTTGCATCTGAATGTCCGAATTGAATTTTACCTGAGTTTCAACAACATTTTCCGGCGTAAAAAGATGATAACTTCCATCCAGATGGCTTTGAAATTTCACGCCTTCAGGATTAATTTTCCGCAAAGAAGAAAGACTGAAAACCTGAAAACCGCCTGAATCCGTAAGAAAATTCCTTTCAAATTTTGAAAAACCGTGCAGACCGCCAGCTTCCTGAATCAAATCCGCACCTGGACGCAAAAAAAGATGATATGTGTTCGCAAGAATTATTTCAAAGCCGATTTCTTTAAGGTCGTCCTTTGTAATTGCTTTTACCGTTGCGCTAGTTCCAACCGGCATAAAAACAGGAGTCCTGACAGTTCCGTGCGGAAGCTCAAGCAATCCGTTTCTTGCATGACCGTCCTTGCTTTTGTGCAAAACATTAAAAATCTTCATAAAAACCTCAAAAAAATATCATTTATTAAAATATAAAAATCAGTCCGAAATTTATGTGCGTGCGTAATAAAGCAAAACAATGCTTATCACTATAAAAAGAAAAACAGGAAACCACGCACCCATCAGCGGAGAAATATATCCGCCGGCAGCAAGAATCATTGTGATCATCTGCGTTACATAAAATAAAACAGCGGCAGCAACAGAAAGTGACAAACTTATCAAAAGAACATTTTTACGCGATTTTCCAGAAATTCCAATTGAAAGAAAAACGACAATAAAAACAACTGAAGGAAATGCGAATTTCTTGTAATATTCAGAAAGTTCCTCCTGATAAGGCAAACCTGCCCTTTTCAAATGCTCAATATAATTTTTCGCCTGCTTTACATCAACATCCTGGATATTTTTTACATTGCTCTGAAAAACCTCATAACCTTCAGAAAGACGCTCCTTGTATTCATCCTTGACAGAATGCGAAACAGTCATGATTCCATCCTCATAATCGTATTCAAGACTGTTTCCAAGCCGCCACAACGAGGATTCTTCATTCCACAGCGCATAATCTGAATAAATAATCGCCTCAAGATTTTTTTCTTCATCCCTGAAAATAATGTACAGATTTGAAAGCCTTTTTGAGGAACTTTCGTAATGCCGCGCCTTGTAGACAATCAGTCCACCGTCAGAAATTACAACAATATTTGATTTGTTCAGGGATTTTTCTTTGTGAAGAAGAGAATTCTGAAGCTCATTTTTTTCCGCAAGAGTTGGAACAACCACAAAATTTTCAAAAAGAAACAGAACAACGCTCATTATAATAGAAAAAATCAGCAGAGGATAAACAAAATGAATCAACGATACGCCCGAAGAAAAAATCGCCGTAAGTTCATTGTTCGCGTAAAGGTCGCTCAAAGTATATGCGACTGCAAATAGAATTCCAAGCGGCATTGCGTACCAGATTGTTTTTGGTAGATACAAAAGAATCACACGGGCAACATCAATTGCCGCGGCGTTATTTTGAATATAGCTCGTAAGATTCATAAGAAGATCCACAAGAATCAAAACCGGCGAAAAAAAACCAAGAGAACCTAAAAAAACAGGAATAAACCGCTGAAACAAATACCGATG
>OQVN01000110.1_pt1 | contig 31605 bp, 21 predicted proteins | sample 1691621 | NCBI WGS metagenome assembly OQVN01 (sample SAMN03418278, study PRJEB22391) | human gut metagenome | biome: human-gut; feature: organic feature; material: feces | host: Homo sapiens | place: Tanzania | collected 2013-01 | reverse complement strand
CATTACCTATCAGTATAATAACAAACAGGCGGGTTACTTATTTATAGAAGTATCTACCGATCTGTTTACTGTTCCGTTAAATGATTACAGCTGTCCTGATGACAGTTATCTCTATCTTACGATTGCTGGTCACACTTACATATATGAAGACAATGGATTGCGGGAATTCACACCGGAATACAGTCTGTTGCAGGATATGAGTAATTATTCCCTCACCGGAGACACTCAGATCTCCCGGATTCACAGTCAGACAAAGGGCGAACAGATTCTGGTCACAACCCCTTTGGATATGCCGGATTGTTACTTAAGTCAGAGTATCTCCCATGCGGAACGTACGAATCAGGCGGTTCTCTTTGCAGGGATTCTAATTGCTATTTTGATCGGCATTGTGTCCATCGGTATCGTCCTGATGCTCCTGATGAACCGTATGATCACCGTGCCTGTGTCCCATCTGCAGTCCCGTATGGAACGGATCTCTGAAGGTGATTTCTCCAGAGATCCTTCTATCGAATGGGATCACGAACTGGGAGACATCGGTCGCGGAATCAATGATCTGTCGGAAAATGTATCTCATCTGATGGAACGGCGTCTGGAAGACGAAAAGCAGAAACAGGATCTGGAATATAAAATGCTGCAAAGCCAGATTAATCCCCATTTCCTGTACAATACACTGAACTCCATCAAATGGATGGCAACGATCCAGGGTGCCACCGGCATCTCGGAGATGACCACATCTCTGTCCCGCCTGTTGAAAAGCATTTCCAAGGGCACCAGCCTGTTGATCGATATTCGGGAAGAACTGTCGCTACTTGAAAATTATTTTACCATTCAGAGTTACCGCTACGGCGGCACGATTTCCATGGATATACAGGTAGATGAGGAAAGTCTGTACAATAGTGAGATTATTAAATTTACCTTACAGCCTTTGGTGGAAAACGCCATTTTTCACGGGATCGAGCCCAAAGGCTGTGCCGGACACATTCAGATCCATGTGGGCTATGAGACCCCTGATACCACCGACCGGATCCGGATCGATGTCACCGATGACGGAGTGGGCATGACCAAACAAAAAGCGACGCAGATCTTAAGCTCCAACGACGACAGCTCGGCAGATTTCTTCCGGGAGATCGGTGTCAGCAATGTACACAAGCGCCTGCAATATCAGTTCGGCACAGAGTACGGTATTACCATAGAGAGTAAAGAGGGCGAATATACCACCATGTCCATTCATATTCCCAACTGTCCTCTGGAACAAAGGCAGGCATAAAAGGAGTTATTATGTATCAACTGTTAATTGTAGATGATGAACCTCTGGTTCAGGCAGGAATCCGTTCCATGCTGAACTGGAACGAAATGAATATCGATATCTGCGGTACCGCCATGAATGGTCAGGCGGCGCTAAAGATCATTGAGGAGAAATCACCGGATATTGTCATCACAGATATTAAAATGCCCGTCATGAGTGGGCTGGAGCTGGCAAAAGTCTGCAGAGAGCGCTACGGGGAAAACAGTCCCTACTTTATCATCCTCACCAGCTACGAAGATTTCCAGATGGCAAGAGATGCCCTGTCTTATCAGGTCTCAGATTATCTGGTGAAGCTGGAACTGACCCCGGAAGTGCTGAAAAACGCCATCGACCGGGTCATCATCCAGATCTCCCAGTCCCGTAAAAAGCAGATGTCTGCTGTGAATATCCACCCTTTTTACGACAAATTTCTGATCAGTCTTCTGCATGACCTATTTGAATCGGAAGAACAGTTCCTGCTACAAAGCAGGGATCTGAACCTGAATTTTGAATATGGCTCTTATGTCTGCTGTTATGGTGAAATCATAAGTCCCCAGGCAGATCAGCTGACCACGGAAAAACAGATGCCTCTGTTCACCAGTTCCCTGCAGGTGATCCGGGAACTGGGTGCCAAATATCTGCCTCTCTATGCGCTGTCACTGGATCTGCGGCATTTTGCCTTGATCTTCTGTTTTTCGGATACGGCGGATACAGGGGATTATGTAGAAAGTCTCACGGACATTCTGCAAAGCATCAGCGGCACTCTGCAAAACTATTACAACGTTACTCTGCGCTGTGGCATAGGTACCCCGGTCCAGACACCCGGTACGATCTGTGATTCCTACCAGTATGCGAGACAGACTTTCCAAAATACCGATACAGATACTGCCATTGCCGCTTTTGATATGGATCATTCCAGAGAAAACGCCCGGAAACCCTTTAACATCAGCCTGTTCAAAAACGATCTCACCAGGGCTTTTGAGGAATACGATCCCGATATTCTGCGAACCACGATCCAGTCTCTCTGCGACTTATTCCGAGATTATCCGGGACATTACGTGCAGGCTCTGGATGCCGCCGGCAATATCCTATATCTGTCCATTTCACTGTTGCAGGACGGCGAATCTATCGTGTCTGGCTTCTTTGTCGATGATCCGGACGGATACCGCTCCCTGTATAAGCAGTCCAACGTGGATCATGTGATCCAGTGGCTGCAGTCCTTCTGTGATAAGCTGTGCGAACTGTTCCAAAACCGCAGAAAAGACTACAAGAACCACATCGTGACTAATGTGCGAAAATACATCAATGAGCATGTGAACGAGCGCTTGTCACTGAATGAAGTAGCTGCCGTCTTCGGCATCAGTCCGAATTACTTAAGCCAGCTGTTCAGCAAATACAACGATACCGGCTTCAGTGAATATATCAACATCTGCAAGGTCACGGAATCCAAACGGCTGCTGGAGGAAGAAAATATGAAGGTCTACGAAGCTGCGGAAGCGCTGGGCTTCGAGAGTGCCTTCTATTTCAGCAAGGTATTTAAACGGGTGGAGGGCGTCTCCCCCACGGAATACATCAACAATAAATTTAGTTAGCTCCCATGATAGAAGACACGTTAAATGTGTATGAATTACGGAATTGACAGAAAGGTACCATTATGGAAATGAATTTGCAGGCCGGAACTATTGAAAAACCTTTTTTGAAAACAGCAATCGCTTTTCGCGGGGACATCCACTCTTTTCAACCATTCCCAAAGGCTTCTGCCCGGGAAGCATATGAGACACTGCCTGCTACACTGAAAAACCGGCTGGTTAAGATGGGGGAATCCCGGCTAAACTATGCATTCCCGACGATCAGCGCCACAGATTATATGCGTTTTAAAAGAGATGGTGACCGCGCCGCCTTTGAAGCGCTCTATTTTGGAAAACGCAATGCCTTAAATGATCTGATTCAGGCAGAATGTGTGGAACATCAGGGACGTTTCATGGACGATATTATCAACGGTATCTACTCTATCTGCGAAGAGAGTGCCTGGCAGCTTCCGGCTCACAATTCCTATATCCGGGATACTCCGCAGTTCATCCTGCCGGATGTGACCAGACCTGTCATGGATCTGTTCGCCTGCGAGACCGGGGCTTTGCTTGCCTGTGCGGCTTATCTGTTGGAAGAGGAATTCAATGCTGTCAGCTCCTATATTCTGACCTGTATCGAGGACAACCTGAAACGCAGAATTCTGCAGCCTTATCTGACCGCACATTTCTGGTGGATGGGACATGACAATGAGCCTATGTGCAACTGGACCGTATGGTGTACGCAGAATGTGCTGCTGACCACGTTCCTGATGCCCTGGAGCGAAGAGATGTCCTCTAAGCTGACTGCTCCGGTGCGTGCCCTTACCGGGGATGCTCTGCTGTTCCTGCCGGAAGGCATGGCTGACACAGTTGTCTCTTTACGGGCAATTCTGTGCAAATCTGCCGAGAGTTGCGATTATTTTCTCAAGGATTACGGCAACGACGGCTGCTGCGAGGAAGGTGCCCAGTATTACCGCCATGCAGGACTGTGCCTGTACGGCGCCATGACCGTGCTTAACACCGTTACGGGTGGACATTTTGCCTCACTGTTTCAGTGGAATAAAGTGAAAAATATTGCAGCATATATTTTAAATGTTCACGTAGATGATAAATACTATTTTAACTTTGCCGACTGTTCTCCTATAGCCGGTCGTGCCGGAGTACGGGAATATCTCTTCGGCAAAGCCACCGGGCAGGAGGATCTGTGCCTGTTTGCTGCGAAGGATTTCCAAGCAGGTCAGGGGCAGCTGATTACCGATGAAGTAAATGGTGGGAATCTGTTCTATCGGATGCAGACCGTATTCTATTATGAAGAGCTGATGCACCGGGATACTTCCGCTACACTTCCTCACCGGGATGTCTATTACCCCAGTGTCGGACTGTTCCTCGTTCATTCCGATACAATGGATCTGGCGGTAAAAGCAGGTGACAACGCTGACAGCCACAATCACAACGACACAGGAAGCGTTACACTGTACAAAAATGGTCTGCCGGTTCTCGCAGATATCGGCGTGGAGACCTATACGCAGAAGACCTTCTCCCCCAGACGTTACGGGATCTGGACCATGCAGTCCGGATATCACAATCTGCCGACGATCTGTGGCTTTGACGAGCATGATGGTGCAAAATACCGTGCGCAAGATGTAACTGCGGATCTCACTGGAACAAATCCTTCGATCTCCATGGAGCTTGCCACCGCTTATCCTGTTGGCGAGATGCAGGCTAAAGGTACGATTTCCAGGATGCTGACCTACCGGCGCACTGTGACGCTGAAGAAACCGGAAAATACGGTCATTCTGGAAGATCATACGAATACAGGGGACGTCATATTGAATTTTATTACGTATGCCAAGCCCACCTTACAGGATACGGCTATGGGTACAGCTGATGACGCTACGCCCGCTACATTGACGGGTGCTCTCACGGTCGGTGCAGCCACGCTTCTCTGGACGGGGGCAGAGCTGCTTGCAATCGAGACTCTCCCCATTACCGATGCCCGCCTGAAAACTGCGTGGGATCACGACCTCTACCGAATCCGGTTAACGATGCGGGGGGAAGCGTTCCGGCTTACCGTAAAATAATGCAAGTTTAATAAAAAATCACATATTTCTATAAATAATCACATGGCATTCCCGCCTTTTCCACCCTATAATAAGCACAACCATAGGGGCAATCACAAAAGGAGGGAATGCCATTGTTATATCCAAAAATGAATCATGCGCGCTCGCTGACTGATCTCGGCGGCATCTGGCTATTTAAACTCGGGGATGAAACCGAACCGGGAGATACCTGGAGCTCCCCGCAGGAAATGGAGCTTATCTCCGTTCCTGCTTCCTACAATGACCAAAAGGACGATCCCGCTTACCGGAATCATTACGGCTGGGCGTATTACGAACGTACCGTAGAGCTTCCTGCGTTTCTCTATAAACAGAGCGGACAGCACCAGGTATTGCGCTTCGACGCAGTAACCCACGCCGCCAAAGTATATCTGAACGGAAAACTGATTTTGACACATAAGGGGGGATTTCTCCCGTTTGAGGTGGAGATCACTGATCTGTTACCGGAGAATGGACAGATTACAATCGGCGTCGCTGTCGACAACCGGATCAGCCACAGCACTCTGCCGGTAGGCAACGAGGGCAATATCGCCTTTTTCGGTTCCGATAATCCCGGGATTCCCAGCGTAGAGGCTGCAAAAATATGGCGTAAAAAGCAGAATCTGCCGAACTTTGACTTTTTTAATTTTGCGGGCATCAACCGTCCGGTGCGCATCTACAGTACACCGGCTTCCTATATCGAAGATATCACTCTGGTTCCGTCTCTGGATGGCGACACCGGAATTTTAGACTATCGTATCGTAACGGCAGGAGTCGATACCGATACTCCTGTTCGGTTAAAAATCATGGATGCTAACGGCAACTGCGTGACGGAATCTGCGGGGAGCGCCGGACAGCTTCACATTCCACAGGCCAACCTCTGGTGTCCTTATCCGGGTACTCCCTATCTGTATCAAGCAGAAGTACATTACGGGGAAGACTACTATACGGAAGTGTTCGGGTTCCGCACCGTAGAGGTTAAAGGCACACAGTTTTTGATCAACGGAGAACCGTTTTATTTCAAAGGCTTCAGTAAGCATGAGGATTCGCCGTTTCACGGAAGAGGGCTGGATCTGTGCCTTGATGTAAAAGATATCAATCTGCTACACTGGATGCACGCCAATTCCTTCCGCACTAGCCATTATCCTTACGCGGAGGAGATCTACCAGCTCTGCGACCGGGAAGGTATCGTTATCATCGATGAAACACCTGCCGTCGGCATCGGTGCCGGGGAAAGCTGTGATCCCTATAAAACATTCCCGATCCGGGAGCACCATGAACAGGTATTGCGGGATCTCGTCGCACGGGACAAAAACCACCCCTGTGTTGTCATGTGGTCCATGGGAAACGAACCTGATACCGAGCATTTTCCGGAATCCGCTTACGATTACTGGCATTCCCTCTATGAACTTACCCATCAGCTGGATCCCCAGAACCGCCCGGTAACCTTCGTCTGCTGCCAGAATAATTATGAGCGGGATCTTGTGACCCGGACGATGGACGTCGTCTGCCTCAACCGCTATTACGGCTGGTACAATCTGTCCGGCGATCTGGAGGCAGCCTCCTACGCCTGGAATATGGAGCTGGATTTCTGGAAAAAGATTGGCAAACCCGTGATGATGACAGAATACGGTGCAGATACCCTCGCTGGTCTCCATAACTGCTCACCGGAAATGTGGAGCGAGGAATTCCAGGTGGAATTCTACAAAATGTACAGCAAAGCCTTCGACGGAAGAGATTTCTTCATCGGCGAACACGCATGGAATTTCGCCGATTACGCGACATTACAAGGCTGTATGCGCGCCGAAGGCAACCGCAAGGGCATCTTCACACGAGAACGCCGCCCTAAGATGATCGCTCATTACTTCCGGGAGAGATGGGATAAGATACCGAATTTTGGATATAAAACAAGCAGCGGTGCGTGATGCATCGCTGCTGTTTCACTATTGAAGCGATCAGGTATAACCGGAACAAATCCATAGGATACATTTCTAAAATCGATAAATATCCGACCGACATCGAGCGGATGTTCTTCCGCTCCCAGTGCATCTCTCTTATCCTCTTGTCAATTGCGAAGCAAAATATACCAGATACGAAGTTTCCCTTGATGCCATAATTTTATCGTGCTAATTTTTTTCGGTCAAACATAAAACGATACCACGGAAAGAGAGGAAAGCTATGAAGCAGCTAAAACGATTACTCTGTTTGTATCTGGCTGGCTCCTTTATGACAATGACCGTATTGGCAGCACCCGCCGATTCATCACGGACACTTCCTACCTTTGAGCCTTCATCTTATACAGTCTACATTGTGGACGAAGTAACAGATGATGATCTCCTTGAAGATGTCTCATCTATTTCAACTAATATGATGCCGGATATCACAACCTTTTCAGATTCCGCGAATGATCTCACTGCTTCCACAAGCATTGGTCCCAAACTGGATGGAGACTATGCCTATATCTCGGACGTCGGTCTTGTGACAGACTCGACCACAGATTCCGGCTATTCTATTTCTACTGGAACAAGTCCATGGGATGAAAACAGCACCATGCCGGGCAATGATATTACAGAAAAAGACAACATTGTCCGCAGTTTTGACATTGTAAGCTATACGACATGGTTCCGTAGCAAAGTTCGAAACCATGCTCCATACAGCGCATACGAAACCGGAACACTCTGCTTTGAATTTGTTCTGCCGGGGGATTCCTCCGAGATTCAATTTGAAGAAAGCGCTATGGGATGGCTCACTGCCAAAAAAAATGCGACTTATGAAATTACCGAAACTACCTATAAGGGAGATCCCTGCCAAATTTTACGCGGCAGCTATCTATTGGAACCCAGTGAGGGCAATCCTTCTACCATTGGCGAAAGCTATCAGGAGCTGAATATTGCCCTTCGCATACTGGCTATGCACAATGGTCAGATGGTGAAACCGCTTTTCACCTACTGGCTGGAATTTAATGATATACCGGCATCTGGCATTGTGACTGAAAGTGACCATCTTTGCGCTGAGCATCTGGAAACAGAATACAAAACCATCACCCCACCGGAAATCATGGTAACCGCTGCTCCTCGCTACAACATTCAACTAAAAACAGGCGATACCCGTACTTCTTATATTAGCAACTTTGACTTTTCTACCGGCAATACCTACGCAATGAATCCGGAGGCCGGAGATATTTATGGTCGCATCAGTGTCATCGGTATCTCAATCCAGCTGATGGGCAAGGATGCGGAACATGGTCTGCGCGGCTGTGAACTGCCGGATGGTAACGACTTGTCCTTTACTCTGGAGCTTTCAGACATATATCTGGGCAATGACGGGCTTATCCATGATATCACCCACACCTATTCCCCACTTATATGGAGCCTGGAAGGCAACGATAAAAACGACCACACAAAACACCAGTATGATGAACGTGAGATCACCGGCAAATATAAACTCGCCTCAGGTGCTGCACCGTTCAATGCACTGGATGGCTACCCTTATTCCAGCTGCGCGGATGGCGGTATCTGGACAGGTACGCAATCCGGAGACACTGTGAACATCACGGTCAGCGACTACAAAATCGACCTGAATCAGCTTCCCTATACGGATGCCAATACCGATCCCGACCGTGTGATCTATTACAACCCTGCCACAGTCAAAAATTACTGGGATATCCAGACCGCCTGCTTTTCCACCGGTGAATTATGGGTTGTCCAACCATTCTTTACTGCAGACGGTAAATATGTTGTGGATCAGTTTGATACCGGTACCTTCAATCTGACCATTTCAGACGGCAATCTAAACATCACCACTGTCAGCGGACAGTCCACGCAGAATCAGGAAATAACAACTGACGATCAGCTTGTCCTCCCCTTTGAGTTGGAAAAACCCGGAGATATCGACCACTCCGTAACCTATCAGAAATACGACGTGGTCAGTTATGGCAGTTCACTGACCGACGGCAGCTATGAGGACGGCAAAGACTGGATCGTAGCCAGAGGTCAACTTGGCATTCAGGTGATGCTGAAACATAACACCGCAGAAGGCATGAACACCGGTACAGCCTACGATAATCTGGTCAAATTCGATGATACCTTTTTTGTAATCGAGGGAATTCTCCCCGGTAGCAATGCCGGTCTGGAAAACATGACTCAAACTTTCCTCTACGGCGCAAAACCGGACGGAAACGGATGGAATCATGCCGGACGAAATCCGGGCGACACCGGTTATGATACCGAGATGATCAACACTACCGCCGATGGTCTGATCTTCTTTACATCTTTGGATAAGCTAAAAGCCGCAGGTTATACTTGTGTGGCAGTTTTGTGGGAAGCGCGCGGCATTGCCTCCCCCCAGTCCACCAACTGCTACTTTTCCTTGCAGGGTCATGTGGCGGATACGGCACAGAACAACTGTGTGTATATGGTAACACATTCTGCGCAAGCATGGAACAAAGCCAATGTGCAGAACAATGTCGCCGAATATTTTGGTGTAGAAGCTACGACTCTTACAGATGAGCAGTACACCCAATATATGCAAACAGTATTTCAAACTCGGGCTGGTGGCACACAACTCTCCTATACAGAGGACTATCCGAATGCCTTCTGGGTAAACAATGCACAAACAGACAGTGGACTTTCCAGCTACATCAAATCCGAATATAATGACAATGGTTATTCCCGCGGCACAGCCGGTACAAGTCATGGCGATTCCTGCCTTGTCGTTCCTTATGCGACCCGCATCACCAAAAAAACGATGCAGACAAACAGCAACAGCGCAGAGAAACTCTCCTATGATATGGATGCCAACCAGCGTATTGCCGATTTCGCCCTTCATTTTTCCGTTCTGCGTACCGCGGGGGAGTCCAACACTGAGGACGCACAGCTCATCACCGACCTGTTCATTGAGGATACCCTTCCAAAGGGTCTGTGCTACATTGCAGGTTCTGCCTACTGGGGTGGAAGCTATCAGCAACACGGTGCCGGGCAACAGGGAACGATTTTAAATGGCTCCGCCATGGAACCGGAAATCATCGAAAATAGCGATGGTACTACAATCCTGCGCTGGACGCTGAAAGACGTAGTAGTCACCAACGAAGAGGAAACTGTCTTTGACTCTATCTACTATTCCTGCAAAATCGGCACGCCAGAAAACGAGGATACCGATGTGAAAAACAACGACCAGCTTTTGAATCAGGCTATCATCTGGGGCAGTGACGAGCAGAAACGCGATTTCACAGCCGAAAATGGAAATCTGGCGGAAATGAGTATTCTGGTCAGCAAAAACAACGCTGTCAGCCTTTCCAAGACAACCTCAACACCCTTCGTTGAACAGGGACAGCCGATGAAGTTTACACTGAACATCGGCAATAATGCATCCAACACCATGAATATAATCGCAGTGGAGAGCCTGCCCTACAACGGTGACGAAGCAGGTTCCAGATTTAATGGTTCTTGTCTGGTCACCAGCTTGACTGTTCTGACACCAAATTTGTTAGACAAAATCAGACTCTACTACACTACTGCAGAATCCGAACGCGGAAAGACCAGTGTAGAATATCATTCTGCTGATTTTGCAGACAGTGTTGTTTGGAAAACACTTACGGTAGATGCAACTGGCAATGTAACTCTTCCGGAAGGCGATTTTACTCCGGTGGCGATTGCTGCCGTTGGTCTGTTGCCGAGCCAGCAGATACTCAAAATCGGTCTGACAGCAGTACTTCCCTATGGTCAGACCGGCGATAAGATCATCAACCGCCTTTCCTGCGGCGATCTGGGAACCGGAACAACAGTTGAGGTTACCGGCGAACCACCCTACACCGGACTATACTTGCCGGGTAGTGCAGGTGCACTGTTTGCATCACTGTTACTGACATTGCCCTTGGTCGGAACGGTGGCTCTCCGCCGGAGAAAGCGTGGCTGCCGATGAAATCAAACTGGAAAGAAGATTTATTTTTTCTCGGTCTGAAGCTTGCATTCGTCGGTCTGATACTAACTGTCATGCTATTGTGGGTGTTCGGACTAGCGCGCTGCACAGACAATACCATGCATCCTGCCTGTAAGGACGGTGATCTTGTGCTGTTTGACCGAACGAAACAGGAATATTCAGAGCGGGAACTTGTAACTCTCTCCGTAAACGGCAAGACTCAGATACGCCGTATTATTGCTGTGCCGGGTGATACAGTGGATATTACCGAAGAGGGGCTGTTCCTCAACGGTTATCTCCAAAAAGAAACGGATATTACCACCAATACCCAGCCCTATGAAGAGGGCATCCACTATCCGGTTACATTGAAAAAAGACGAATACTTTGTACTGGCTGATTACCGTACTAACGCCGAAGACAGCCGATTATATGGTGTTGTGACTGTAAACGAGATTTTGGGGACTGTTTTTACTCTTCTGCGCCGCAGAGGATTTTAACCATACAATATAATATTAAGAAAGCGAGAAGAAAAAAAATGAAATGGATGAAGAAAACAATCTCAGCTCTGCTCCTAACTGTTTTATTGATTGCAGGCTCCAGTCTTCCTGTCCTTGCGGATGATATGGTAACGCTTACCGGGCAACAAATCACAAAGCACTTTGTGATGGCTGAAGGTCTGGAAGTTCCCACAACAACTTTCTATTTTACGGCAACCGCTGTCACCGAAGATGCCCCTGTCGTAACGATTGGAAGCATTTCGTACGACACCACTGATACCCTGGGCAGTCTTTCCGCCGAGGGCACTTACACACTGGACAAAAATGCAGATATCATCTTTGGTACCTTCCCTCATGCAGGCACTTATAAATACACAGTAACAGAAATTGCCGACAATGCAGACGGTATTACCTACGACAACCGCAGTTATACAATGCTCGTTTATGTTGCCAATAACATCGAAGGCATTTTAACCATTCAAAGCATCACCGTAGAAGCTGACACCGGCAAACAGGACACTCTATCATTTACCAACACCTACCGCAGGAACGGCAGTCTGCGTGTCACCAAGAAAACCAATGGCGATCTGGCCGACAAGACTAAAGACTTTGCATTCACTATTACCTTTATGAAATCCGGCACTGAAAGTGATAATGCCACCTCTTATACCGGTAAGATTGGAGAGGAAACTGTCATCTGTGCCATCGGAAATGAGACTACCTTCTATCTGCACAACGGCGAGTGCCTTGTCTTTGAAACTCTGCCGGTCGGTACTCGCTATGTTGTCACCGAAAAAGCCGCTCGAGACGGTTACTCTCCCAGCGTAGACATCATTGAAAATAATATTCAGGGTGTCACCCGCACTGCTTCAGATGCTGATGCACTGTCCACCGCCGATGCCGGTTCCAGCAACCTGGTGGGAGAAAACGAAAACAGTGTTACTTATACCAATACTTATGATACTATCCCTGTTACCGGTTTGCTCCTGTATATCCTTCCCTTCCTGCTGCTCATTGTTTTTCCTGCTCTGGCACTGATTCTGCCGGCAGTTATAAAAACTTGCAAAAAGAGGCGAAAACATTGACACATTTTATACTTCGCATACTGGACACATTCGTAGATGTTCTGCTGATTCTGTTTGTGCTGGCAACAGCCGGTTTTGGCGTTTATGCCCTGTGGGACAACGAGAATATTTTCCAACGGGCGGATGCCGAGGTCTACACGGTCTATCTTCCCACTGAACAGAAAATCAGTGGAGAAGACGGACTGTCCGAGTTACGCAACTTGAACCCGGATATCGTTGCCTGGCTTCAGGTCGATGGCACTCAGATCAGCTACCCTGTCGTTCAGAGTGAAGACAACAACCGGTATCTCAATACCAATACCACCGGGGATTACTCCCTTTCTGGAAGCATCTTTTTGGATTACCGCAATGCACCCGATTTTTCCAGTCCAAATAGTATCCTCTATGGTCATCATATGGCGAATAACACGATGTTTGGTCAACTGGATGAATATGCGGAACAAAGTTTTTTCGATACCCATCGCATCGGTTCGCTTTATTATAACGGCAGCTGGCACGTTGTCATGTTTTTCGCGTTTTTGGAGGCAGATGCATATAACACTGTGTTGTATGACCCCGGTCTGACACAAAGCAACAACACAGAAACCTTCTGTGATTATCTGCGCAACCATGCCCTGTATTTTGAGAAGCCTGACTTATCCTCCCAGACACGTTTCCTTACCTTATCCACCTGCCGTTCCGATAGATCGGTAAACGGACGCTATCTTCTCATCGGTATTATTGAGGAATCGGCAATAGGATGTTCAGAGTGAAAATATCATGTTCGACTTTTGCAGACATATGCCCATTGTATTTTTCAGCAATGTCACGGATACTTCTAGTTCCGTAGCCATGCTCACTCTTATCGGCTTTTGTTGTAACTGGAAGCCCCTGTTCAAAAGTCAGGGTATGATTGCAGTAATTGCGTAGGCAGAGTAGCACAATCCCGTCTTTGCGGCGGATATTAACCGAAAGGAACCGTTTTTCCGGCTCCGGAACCGCCGTCAGGCATTCTATGGCATTATCCAGCGCGTTGCCTAACAGGATATAAAGATCAAAGGCATCCATAAATTCCAGTGCACTGCCATCTGCCATGCAGGTCCACTGGATACTACGCTGTTCACAGCTGTTCCATGTTTTACTGAGCAGGGCATCCAACGTATTATTTCCGGTGTTAATGGCAGCATCGTACCGCGTCACCGCTGTCTGCATTTCCTGCAAAAGCTGCTGGCTTTGCGCCGTACCGCCCTCCTGCTGCAAGACTGCAATCATGTGTTTCAGGTCGTGACATTTGTGTCGGACGGTATCTGCCGATTCCTGAAACAGGGTGAACTGTTGATACTGTTGTTGCCGCAGCTGGCTTTCCATCGCCAGCTGTCTCCGATACTGTCCCTGTTTGAAGATCAGTATCTGTGCCACCAGAAGTGATGCGGAAAGCAACATATCATACAACAGTATGATGCGAAACAATTCCGTTTCAGCACTGTTAAGTCCCATACTTACCAGTGTGCCAAGGATTCGCCCAATGAATACCGTCGTCAACATATAACACAACGCGCCACGAATATTTTCCATTTGCTCTATTTTCAGAAGGATACGGGACGCGACCAGCTGGTAAAACAGTGCACTATAGATTACGAGGATCAGCAGTTCTAACCAGAGAGTTTCAGTCTTTAAGGGTTGACGCCCCCGATGTGCTGCGTCCGGACGAAGGAATACAAAGATCGTATATGCAAGATCCTGTGTCAGATAAGCGCAGGCAGAACAATACGCAGCCTCCAAAGGTCGAAGATCACAACAAACCACGATAAAGCAGGTGATAACCAGAAGATACAACAGCATCTCCACACCCGATGCCATTGAAATTACCAGTGACGTCGCAAGCATCGAAGCTCTTGCAGCAGCAGAAGCCCATATATGAAATGTAGACAGGGGCACAGCACAGAAAAGAACAATCGCGGCACTGACGAAAAAACGTACAACAAATCGGCTACGCTTTGGCAAAGGCTTCATAAACAACACCGCCACGCAGAGGTAACATTGTAGCAGACCAGGTGTCAAAATTTTGGAAGCAATCATAAGTTTCCCTCCCCAGCACAGTAATCCAATAGTGACTGCACAAAATTTTTATAGCAAGTACGGCTCATGGGTAACGACTCTTCCCCCAGAAAAACCGTGCTCCGATCATACCGGGTCACATAGCGTAGATTGACCAGATATGCCTGATGGCACCTTGCAAATCCGATGTCCGACAATTCCTGTGCCAATTTGCTCAGAGACTTCGGTCCCGTAGCTCGAAGCATTTCCCGGCTGGTATGATAACACAGAGTATGATTCTGTACTTCTACATACAGCAGCTGCTCTGAATCCAGTTTGATCTGTCCCTCACGACTACTGACCAGAATCGGTCTGCATTGCCGGGCTGCTAAAATCTCACAGACCTGATCCAGTTTTGCGGCAAACGCATAATATTGCACCGGTTTCAACACATAATCCAGCGCACGGACAGAGTAGCCCTCTATCGCATACTGCGTAAGACAGGTAATAAAGATAATGAGTACCCTCGGATCGCTTTTGCGAATCTGGCGGGCGGTATCCATTCCATTCAACAGTGGCATTTCGATATCTAGCAAAATCAGATCCCACTCTGGGCGGTATCCTTCCACAAAATCCATCCCGTCCCTGAAACCGAAATACTGGATTGCTATATGATGCTCTGCTCCATAACGATCGAGATACGCCTGCAAGATTGCGATGTTTTCGTCCATGTCCTCTACGATTGCAACACGCATAAAATCCCTCATTTCTCACAAATAATACTTATTATAACATGAGGGTATATACTTGTGAATCTCCGAACTTTGTTTCCCCCAATCCAACTTTCGAAAGGAGACTTTTTATGACATTTTCAAGCTATTACGCCTGGGCAGGAACAGTGCTGTTACTGCTGGAGCTATTTCACTTTTGTCGTCAGCGCAAACTATATGACCATCGTACCCTGCTGTTTTTGCTCATGCTCTGTTCATCGCTGTGTATTTGTGCTGGCGGTATCGGACAGACAATGCAGATTGCTGCAGGTCGTGTCGCGGATCCGGCAACACTGGGGCTGGCTGTTATTACATATTTTGCGCAGCTTACGATGCCATATCTTTTACTCCGGATGGTCTTTCGGATTGCCCGAAATCCACATCAGCTTTGCGTCAAAATCGGAACATGGCTTTTTGCGGCAGGTAGTCTAATTGTCTTCAGCAATCCATGGACAGAGCTTATTTCCTATCCCGGTGGGGATGGTCTGCTTCATGCCGGAAAATGGTACGATTTCTTCGTTTGGGGGCTTCTAGGATGTTATCTGGTAGATCTTTGCATCCTGCTCTTTTTGAAATCAGCCGCAAAACGCGGGCATCGTCTTGCCCTTGTCGAGGTATGTCTGCTTCTGACCTGCGGTATGCTGCTCCAGAACATCTTCCATATCCAACTTGCTGTCGGCTTTACGGCAGCTCTTGCCATGGCGATTTTGTACTTTACCATGCAAAGCTCCTATGCCTACATCGACTTTACGACCCATGTCTTCAACGCTGATTATTTTAATTACCTGATATGGGAACGTTTTTCCGATAAAAAAACGACCTTTCTTCTGGTCGTTAAACTAAACTCGCTGGAACGTATCCGTACGATCTACGGTGACGACACAGAGGTCGACCAACAGATTACAGAAAATCTCTGGAAAATTTCTCCGGGGCACAAGGTCTTTCGACTCCGCTCCGGTAAATACGCAGTACTAAGCGATACCGCAGAAGAGCATCAGCATATCATTCAAAAAACCTTAACATTTTCGCATGAAATCCATATTTCCGATCATGCACTGCATTGTCCCATGATATTGACAGGCATAGAACATTTGGAAACCGTCTGTCAGGGAAGTATATCGATGCTGATGAATTATGTCCATTTTCTTCTGAGCCAGGCTTGTCAGCAGAATACCATACAGTTCATCAGCGACACCCCACAGCAAAGGGAACTTTTTTACTATGAGCGAAATGTTGAGCAATATCTGAATGCCGCAATAGAAAACGATCGCTTTGAAATCTGGTATCAGTTGATCTGGTCCATCCCGGAGCATAAGTTTATTGGAATGGAAGCATTGAGCCGTCTGCATCATCCGGAACTTGGTTGGATCAATCCAGAACTATTCATCAGGCTGGCTGTCAAAAATGGGCAGATCTTCACCATAATGCCGCAACAGCTGCACAAAATTTGTCGATTTTTGCAGGAACACTCTGCTGAATTGCAAGATATCCGGAATGTAAAAATCAATCTTTCCCCTGTGGAGCTTACAAAAGAAGGTTACTGTGAGCAGCTGATCGAAATCATCCGCTCTTATGATCTCCCGATGGAGCGCTTTCAGTTCGAAATAACTGAAACGGATGCAACCGAATACACCCGAGAACTGGAACACTGCATCCAACTTTTGCAAAAAAATAACATCCAGCTTTGTCTGGATGACTTTGGATCCGGATATGCCAACCTGAGCAGTATTCTTCGTCTGCCGTTCGATATCATCAAAATGGACCGCTCACTGCTTCAGGACATCTGTGAGAATAAAATTTCTGCCGCTTTCTATCACAGCATGATCGATACGCTACACAAAATAGGCTATCAAATTGTTTCGGAAGGTGTCGAAACAGCACAGGAAGCAGACTTGCTGACCCGGTGGAATGTAGATATGATCCAAGGCTACTATTACGCCAGGCCACAGTCTGCGGCAGATATATTGATCACCTGCAAAGAACAGTCACACTGTTCTCCGGTGCAACATTGTCAGCAATAGCTATATAGGAAACGGGCTGAACAATATATCGTAAAGAAAGAGCGGGTTGTCTTACGAAAACGACAATTAACCTGAACTTCTCTCTAACGCAAAAAACAAGCAGCGGTGCGTGATGCATCGCTGCTGTTTCACTATTGAAGTGCACTCAGATCGATCGAGTAGATATATTCGTCTATTTTTTCTTTTTCCAGAAAACCGATCATGTAAATCGGCAGATATGCGACTTTCTCTTGAGTACTGATATTCTTATTGCAGAATACAAACGCCTGCGGAATTGCATATCTTTCATCTTTCAATACAATTTTTGTCTTGTTATAATGCGATCTTGAATACCGCTTTTTTCACTTTCCCTGCTTCGCCCGCCCTAACACAGGGCTTATGTGCCTCTCCGGGAAGAAGTATCGCCAGTTCCCCTGCTCGCAGATCCAGCAGGGATGCTTTGCCATCCTTCCAGAACCTAATATCTGCCTTCGGATCGTACTCAGTGTCCGACATGGGAAGTGGCTGCTCTGTTACCCAGATCTGCTCCCTTCCCTGTAAAATACACTGGATATCCGCATATCTTTTATGTGTCTCAAAAAGACAGTCCCCATAGGACTTTGTCTCGTACTCCTGAATACTGACGTAGATCCGTTCCCCGTCGATCTCATATTTTCCGCAGGGCAGAGTCGCCAGTTCCTGGGAGTTTACATATTCGCTTATTTTCTCCATGCACTCTACCGGTATTCCAACTAGGGAATACTGTGGCAGAGCGTCCATATATCCTTTGACCATTGCTTATCCTTCCGGCGGTATTATTTGTACATGGGACCGTATGCGGCACAGGCGCGATAATCCTGTCCTTCTTTATCCATTCCAAATGCATTCCAGGATGCCGGACGGAATATCTTCTCCTCCGGTACATTGTGCATGCTTACCGGAATACGCAGCATGGAACACAAGGTGATCAGATCCGCACCTACATGCCCGTAGCTGATGGCACCGTGGTTGGCTCCCCAGTTATTCATAACATCATAGGCACTCTTGAAGGGTCCCTCTTTTCCATTGCATCTGGGGGCGAACCAGGTGCAGGGCCAGGTATAATCAGTGCGTTTCCATAAGACATCTGTCACTTCTTCCGGCAGCTTCACCGTCCATCCTTCTGCGATCTGTAAGGTGGGACCAACTCCTTTGACCAGATTCAGGCGGATCATGGTCACAGGCATCTGTGCCTCTGTCACGAAACGAGAGGAATAACCGCCTCCGCGGAAATAACCGAAGTCTGCCTCGCTCCAGGTCGTGGCTTCCAGCATTGCCTTCTGGTCCTCTTTTGTTACTTCGTACCATGGCTTCATGACAGAATTTCCCTCTGCATCCTTTGCCTTTCCACTGGCATCCAGACATGCCGCACCGGAATTGATCAGATGGATAAATCCGCCTGCTTCCTTCGCCACTCCTTCAACTTCATAGCCGGTTGCTTTCTTCACTGCCTGCGGACTCCAATAAGTACGTACATCCGCAAAAATCTGAGCACGGTTTGTCAGAAGCTTCAAAAACAACATTCCCAATCCGTTTAATACATCGTTCTCCGTTGCCAGAATATAAGGCTCTCTTGCGCCGTTCCAGTCGAATGTGGTATTCAGCATTGCCTCAGCAAAGTCCGTATTAGGATAATAATCCGTCCACTGTCTCTGTCCCTGGAAGCCTGCGGCAATAGCATTGTGTCCCACCATCTCTTCCTCTCTTCCGGCAGGTAATCTGTCATTACCGTTCATCAGATCCTTGATGATGCACATGGTCTTTACAACGAATTTCCAGTCCTCTTCCTTCTCTTCGGGAGTCTTCCGGATCTCCGCAGGATTCTTGTCCAGCCCGTCCGGACAATGCTCCCTCGTCCACTTATAAGCTTTCTCAAATTCATCCTTATCATAAATATCCTGCTGGATACGGCGCAGAATCTCCACTTCATCCACGGATTCCACACGCATTCCCAGATATTCCTCAATGAATGCAGAATCAATAATGGATCCACCGATACCCATACAGATAGAACCGATCTGCAGATAGGATTTTCCTCTCATGGTAGCCACGGCCACGGCTGCTCGGCCGAAGCGCAACAGCTTCTCCTGCACATCTTCCGGGATCTCGACAGCATCCGCTTCCTGCACATCATGTCCATAGATACCGAATGCAGGCAGCCCCTTCTGGGCATGTGTTGCCAATACGGATGCAAGGTATACGGCACCGGGTCTCTCCGTTCCGTTAAATCCCCAGACACCCTTAATCGTATTCGGAGACATATCCATGGTCTCCGCACCATAGCACCAGCAGGGAGTCACCGTCAGAGTAATAGCAACGCCTTCCGATTCAAAATAGTCTGCACACCTTGCCGCTTCTGCCACTCGTCCAATGGTGGTAGGTGAGATCACTACTTTTACCGGCTCTCCGTTGCTGTAACGAAGATTTTCTTCGAACAGCTTTTTGGCAGAAGAAGCCATATTCATGGTCTGTTCTTCCAGCGAGCCTCTTACATTCAGATAACCACGTCTCGCATCAATTACGGGACGGATTCCGATCACCGGATATTTTCCTATGTATCTGTTTTCAGCCATATTGTCCTCTTTTCTGCGCTGCCTCTTCATTCCATATCATTTCTGTTTCTGCCATGGGACTGCGGTATCAGCGCGGTACAGTCCTAAGGTCTCCTAGCGGGCAATTCCCAGTTCAGCCTCTACCTCTGTGGACAGACGAATGAGTTGCTCTGCTTCCATCCGTTGTGCGACCGTCAGTTTCTTCCAGTCTGTTTTTCTGCTATGCAACGTCATAGGTACTCCCATTTTCTGTAATGCATATTTAGCATTCACAGGATAGTTACTGTTCTCGATCAGGGAACACATGGTCAGCAGATCTGTCACTTTCCTGGCTTTTTCAGGCTGTGCGGCATAGTTTTTGCATAACCAGCTGTACAGTCTGGGATGGAAATTCGCCATGACCCCGCTATATCCGGCTGCTCCCTCCTGCAATGCTTCCAGTAATGTTGCAGTATTGGCATTGTAAAGCTTCAGATTGCTTCCCTGGATCAGCTGTAATTTTTCGCTCATGCTTGCCATATCACAGCTGGTATCCTTCAGGAAATAGAATCTCTCACTCTCTACCAGAAACTTTACCACTTCTTTGCTCAGCACTCGCTTGTAGGGATAAGGACATTCATAAAATCCAAGTGGAATATCCTTGGGAAGCTGTTCCATCAGTGTCTGCAGCCTTTCGATCATCACCTGATCGGATTCCTGCTGTGCAGCAGGTCTGTTGGAGATCAGGATCAGTGCGTCAATCCCTGTGTCTGCCATACGTTTTAGTTCTTCTGCCTGATCCTCCATGGAATCAGAGATATGTCCGGATGCGATCACCGGTTTCCCGTTTGCATATTTTTTTACAGCCGCTGCAATTTTGCAGCGTTCTTCCAGTGTCAGCTGGAACATCTCGCTGGACTGACATACCGCAAACAATCCATCACAGTCATTTTCAAAATACCATTCGGTCAGTTTCTCCAGCGCCGGATAGTCAATTTTATTGTCCTCCGTATAAGGAGTCAGCATTACCGGCCATACTCCATTAGGAAATTCATTTTTCATTGTTGCTCCCATCTGCCCGCCCCGCGGACTTCTTTATTTGTATCTTACCTTTCTATCAGTACCGGTGCCTTAAGGATTCCGTAGGATTCCACCTTATATTCCGGTGTATATTTTTCACCGCTGGTACGAAATACAGAATCATTCGTCACTTCCGGTCTGCCTCCTGCGAGATGAAAAGGACCGAATAAATTCCGCAAAGAACTGTAAATTTCTATCTCAAGGTGATTGTCACCTTCTTCTAATTCCTCTGTAATATCAATCATTCCGGCTGCTCTCCAGGGAATTTCATAGAAAGCCATTCCCAGTCTGACCGTAGCGCAGGTACCCTTGAAATCTTTCAATTTCAAATAAATCCGGCTGTCCGGTCTCCTTTTACAGCGTGGATTCCATCGGAAATCATACAGATATTTCACGCTGCCCGCATAATGGTACAATCCCTGGGCTGTCCAGTCTCCGATCATCAGAGTTGTCGGCTGTTCCGTGATCTTTCGGTCTGTGTTTACGCCAAATTCTCCGCAGAGATAACAGTTTTCCAGTTCCATGGAATTACGATAACGACAGGTCAGCCGCAATCTGTTCTCTCCTTCTGCCAAGCCCGGAAGTGAAATTCTCTTGATTCCTCTGTCATACAGACATCCCGTGATCCGTTGCTCCACCGCCTGTCCGTTCAGATAAATCTGAAAATTTTCCGGATGTTCGATTGCAAGCTCCGTATAGCCTGTAATTTTTTTCGCCGTCTCAAATGTAAATTCCAGTGAGACTTCTGTTCCGTCCGCAGGATGAGGTTCTCTTACCCATCGGTAACGCTGTTCTTTTCCAAGGGCTGCTATGGAACGCATTCCCAAGCCGGTACGGATCTGTTCCTGCGCCTCCCAGACCTGCATCGGTTCCGACCAGTGTCCTTCCCTTATCCGATATCTGCAACTATCCAAAGTATACAGATTAGGATCTGTCAGCCGGATCGTCGTCCGTTTCGGCAATCTCTGAAGTTCTGTTTCATCAGCCTCTGTATGCATTACGTTTGTGCCGGGTGTCTTCCCTTCGGTTTTCTCCAGGAAAAACAGACGCGAAGTCTGTGCTTCCAACCGTGTCGGAAAAACGGTCTGCCCCTGTCCGGGGACAACCTCCACCGTCGTATGAGTTCCGGTGAGTGCATCCCACTCTTCCACAGAAGCATCCACTGGTACTCGAATCTCTACCGCACAGTCTTCCGTCCGGTGATAGTTTGTCACGAACAAAAGCTGTCCTTTTTCCAGGAACTTCTGCAATGCGATACAACGGGTCTCTTCCCCGTCTCCGCTCCGGATACTTACCGTCCGCACTCCCACATCTTCCAGTGCTTTTATAAGTTCCTCATCACTATTTACCACCACACAATTTTTCGCGGTAAACAGTTCTGCCGGAAGATCGCTTTCCATGGCATCCAGTAGAACCGGTCCCGGATTAGTCACGATCAACTGACCGCCCTGCTTCACAAATTCTTTCAAAAGTCGGTATGTACTACTCAGCATGGTGCCAATCTTCGGCAGCACCACTGTCCGATACTGCATTTCCCCCAGGATCAATCTGCCCTGTTCTACAGATCCGTGTTTCGCCATCAGAATCTCATCCCCCAGATCGGGGTCCAGATGATGATTGCAAAGCTTTTCCAGCAGCGCATTATATTCCCATCCGTATTCGTTGACCTTCTGCAGATCCCTTTCCTTGCGGCGCACAGGATTGCCGTAGGGGCTGGCCCCCATCATGCTCCATGCCGTAGTCGCCGGATGCAGCAACAGATACTGCTGACTGGGAGAACCTTCTTCCAGTACAGCACTCAGCCGTCCAAAATAATCCTCTATCACATGATCCCTGCTCCACCATGGGATGTTGTAGCCGAAGCCCGGTGGACAGTCTCGCTTCCTGCCACCGGTCAGAGAATACAATGACAGGTGCTGACAGCGCTTATTCACGCCCAGTGCGTATTGCCAGTCTCCGATGTGCCGCTGCCCTTCGAAGGTAAAATCCCACCCGGTTACGCCATAGGTCTCGGAAATGACATTCTTTTTTCCCATCTGGTGCGCCACGCTGACGCATTGCTTCACAGTAAGAAATTCATCAGTCTTGTCCTGGAGGATATCCACTCCGGGAATATCCTCATATTCATACAGCGGCATTGTTGCTCCGCTGACTCTGGTAGACAGTCCCAGCTTATCCTCCTGAAGAAAATGTCCTGTCATAAGCAGATGATGATCTCTGCACCATGCGGCAATTTGTCCGGAATAATTCTCACTGAACCGCAATGCAATGGCATGCCAGTAGTCATGCCTTACCTTCGTACTACCATCTCCTTCGAAGAAAAACAGAGGGATCCTATCAATAGGATCATAGCCGTTCTTCTCCCGGAAATACTCTGCGAATCCATAAGTCCAGGGAATCCAGCTCCGGTCTGCCCCAAAAGCAGAATGTGTGTCCGCCAGACTGGGTTCATCTGTAAAAATTCCGGGAATTGTTTTACCGAATTCCTCTCCAAACCGTTCCAAATATTTATCATGGGTCAGATGCAGGAATCTCTGTACCGTATCCGGATTCAGATTGTCTACCGGAGTCTCCCCGTTGAACCATTCACTTTTCGCCGATATTTCCAAACGTAAAATGAGAAATACCTGCCGGCATCCGGGATACTGTTTATTCTCTTCCGGCTCCGGAATTTTTGTCATGGCATTCTCCAGCCGCTCCAGCCAATAAATGACATCTCCCTGTACCAATGCGGTAAATACTGCAATAAGGTGTTCTTCCTGCCATACCGCAGGATCACAGGTATCACATACCTGCAAGGTCAGCCCTTTCAGGCGATAGGCATCTCCTCCGGCTGCCACCATTCCTCCGGCATTACCGGAAGGCCAGCGGTCATCATCATACAGCCAGGCCGCTATGCCCAACTGTTTTGCTTCATCCACCGCTGCCTCCACGCAATCCATCCATTCTCTGCCCAGATAGGGAGTCTCCAGTCCATCCCGGGAGTGAATGAAGAATCCTCCGACTCCCTGCTCATAAAGCTCTCTCACCTGTCGTCTGACTTCTTCCGGAGTCATTTCCGCATTCCAGGACCAAAAGGGAGTTCCCCGGTATTCTCTTGCCGGATTCTGAAATTTTCTGTAGATATCTTCCTTTGTCCTGTTGCTGTCTTTCATGCTCAGTCCTCTAATGTAAAGCTCACATACACGATCTTTTCCCGTTTCCATGTATAAGTGATCATAATCTTGTTGTCGTCATTGCAGATTACAGAAGGATAGCAATAATCACCTCTCTGATCCTCTAACGTACAGATGATCTCGAAGGTCTCCCCATTGTCTCTAGACAATGCAACGCTAAGTGGTGTTCTTGGTCCTTTGTAATAGCCTGGCAGATTTTCTCTGGGATTATAGACCAATACCAGATTGCCGTTCTTTAATTTGACCAGATCGATACCGCTGTTATTGTTAGGAAGTCCGGTATCATATGCCAGACACCATGTTCTTCCGCCATCCTCGGAATCACTGCGGATGATTCGAGAACTGCTGCTGCGGCAGAGCATATGTACTTTTCCGTCTCGATCCTCCCAGAGGGTAGGCTGAATAATCCCTTTTCCGTAGATATAGTGTCTGTCATAAGGTCTGTCAATCACCTGCACGTTATGAACGCCCTTATCTGTAATCGCCAGTCTGTGCAGCGGTACCAGATCGCTTCTCTCCCATGTACGGCAGTCATCTTTGGAGATATCCACGAATCCGTCCCACAATTCCCCTTCCAGGGATCCGGGAGCCAGTACGGTGCCGTCACTTAAACGGATGGGTTTATTCTTGACAGGGCCTCTTCCACCGATATCTCCGGGTACCAGTTCCTGCGGCTCTGAGAAGGTGTGTCCTTCATCTTCACTTTCCATATACCAGGTCACCCATTCCGAGATCAGCTTTCCAACCTTATAGAAAAGAATGACTTTTCCATCTTCCTTACGGAAAAGTACTGGGTTCCACATGGCAACTCCTCTTACATCCGCTACCTTTACCGGTTGTCCCCAGCCGTCCTTATCACGTATCGCTGTCCAGATCGCTACATCCGGGTTTTTTTCCCATGCACCACCGAACCATGCTGCCAAAACACCGCCGTCCTTTAATTCCAGCAGTGTTGAGGCATGGGCACTGTCAAAAGGTTTATTGTCATCTGTGATAAATTCCTGTGTATAATTTATAATCTTCATACTGTCAGTCACACCTTCCATTGCCTGATTCTGTCTTTTTAGCAGAATGAACGGGGAATATGCCCGTTCACTCTGTGTTATGTTCTGTTACTTTCTTTTGTCCGATGACTTATTTGGTCTCTGCTACGGCACGGGCTTCTGCGTCATTCCACAGCTGTTCCAGTTCTCTTACGCCCATATCCTCAGCCTTCTTGATCAGGGCATCCCAGTTGTCGATGGATTCCTTGCCGGTAATGTACTTATCGTATTCCTGCGTAAAGAAGGTATCCAGATCGGTGGTCAGTTCTTTCACACGGTCTGCTTCTTCCGTCGTGAAGGAAGGTGCAATGTGAGGCTGTACATAAGCGTCATCCTCATTGATGATCTTCCAGTAATCTTCTGTCAGATCGGACCAGCTTCCGGTGATCATCTGGATCTCACGCTGTGTCTTGATGTTACATGCATACATGGAGAAGTCCAGCTTGCCTGCACCAATATCTGTCCAACATGCATAATAATCAGAAGGAGATGCATCCTTGAACTGCTTTACATAATCGGCAATATATTCTGCCTCGCCGTCTGCGTTGTACTGGAAGGTCTCACCCTCGATACCGTAGTTGGTAATATCGGAAGCCTCCATGGAGTACATCCAGTCGATAAACTTAATGATCTGATCTTTGTTCTTGGCATTTGCATTGATTGCATATAGCTTACCGAATCTTGTATCGTAGGATACAGCACGTCTCTCACCCAGGCTGTTCTCGGGAATCGGCAGTACCTGGAAAGTAGCATTCTCGTTACCGTCAATCTTACGCAATTCATTTGTGTAGTTCTGGCCAAATCCACTGTTATCTACAAAGAAGAAGGACTGACCGCTGCTGCACTTGGTCGTCATGGAATCAGAATCAGTCGTTGCATATTCCTGATCCAGAACGCCGGTGGTATATGCCTTGTTCAGGAACTTCAGAACTTCTTTGAAATTGGTATCTGCAGGACCGTATACATACTTGCCCAGATCCTCATCCCAGTACATACCGGAACTTGCGGATACAGAACCGAAGCCGGAACCTAACATATAGGAAGTGGTCTTTAACAGGTTAGCAGTTCCCTTTCTGATTGCCCAGGGAGTGCTGTCAGGATAGATTTCTTTTAACTGTGCCAAGGCATCCAGCACTTCATCCCATGTGGTAGGAGTTGCAATGCCGTTTTCTTCCAGAAGGTCAGTACGGATTACAGGACCGAAACCGTTGGCCCACTCATCACGAAGTACCACAGGGAACACATACATTTCACCATCTACCATGTATCTCTGCATTTCGGGATACTGCTGCCAGAATTTGTAGAAATTCGGCATGGTTTCTTCGTTGATATACTGTGTCAGAGGCTCGAAGATACCCTCGGATGCGAAATCGGAAATATCACTTGCACTTCTCAGGTAAATGATATCCGGAAAGTTCTGTGTGGACAGAGCAATGTTTTTCTTCTCATCGTAGCTGCTGGAAGGTACAATCTGGAAATCCAGCTTCACGTTGGTTGCTTCAAAAATTGCCTCATGGGACTTGCTGTCCTGTGCCATGGGCTGCTGGCTGGAGTCCATGACCATAATGCTGATCTCCAGTGGTTCATCGCTGATCCAGGAAGGATGCTCGCTGTTTGCTTCCTGTGTACCTGCACTTGCGGTACTCTCCTTCGCATTATTTGTTGCGGCATCATTGCTGCCGGAAGCATCGGAACCACATCCTGTCAACAGAGATGCGCTCATTGCTGTTACTGCCAATAAGGCTGTCAGTTTTTGGAATGCTTTCTTTTTCATTTAACCTCTCCTTTTCTTAAATACATTCTTCATGTAATTTGTTTCTTTATCCCTTAACTGCTCCGACCATAACACCCTTTGTGAAGTACTTCTGCAACAGAGGGTATACAAGCAGAATAGGTACGATGGAAATAATGATCACCGCATATTTATAGTTAGTAGCGATGATGTTGACACTTCCTGTAATCTCGGAGGTGTCGCCCTGTATTACGATGTCACGCATGACAACCTGTACAGGATATTTTTTCTGATCATTCAGGTACAACATGGAAGGGAAGTAGCTGTTCCAGTGGTACACTGCATAATATAAAGTCATGGTTGCGATAATCGGTTTGGACAGTGGCAGGACGATCTTGCTGAAGATCGTAATGTCGTTCGCACCGTCCAGGTATGCAGATTCTACCAAGGAATCCGGGATCGCCTGGAAGGAAGTTCTCATAACGATCATATTGTAGGTACTGATGGCGGGCGGCAGAACGATGGCCCACATGGTATTGATCATATGAAGCTTGTTGATCACCAAATAGGTCGGGATCATACCACCGTTTACAAACATCGTGATCATGATGAGCACGGTAAATACCTTACGTCCGTAAAAATCTTTTCTGGAAAGAGGATAGGCACACAATGCGGTAAGTACCAGGCAGATCAGGGTTCCCAGGCCTGTGTATAAAAAGGTGTTCTTATAGCCGCTCCAGATTCTCTGATTCTCGAATACTGCCTTGTAGGCGTCGAAATTGATTCCTCTGGGAAACAGTGTTACCAGTCCCTGATTGATATACTGCGAAGAACTGATAGACACAATAAATACATAAAACATTGGGTAGAACATAATGAATCCGAGGATTGCCAGCAGAAGATAGTTCACAACATCAAAGATTTTGCTGCCGATTCCCTGCGGTTTTTTGCTTTTTATTTTTACTTTCTTAGCCATTTCTGTCCTCCTACCACAAGCTGCTGTCACTGAGTTTTTTCGATATCTGATTGGATGCTACCAACAGGATCACACCGATGACTGACTGGAACAAGCCCACCGCTGTAGAATAACTGAAGTCTGCACTCAGAATACCTCGTCTATATACATAAGTGGAAATAACATCCGCAGTCTCATAAGTAGATCCGTTATACAATAGGATGATTTTCTCATATCCCAGGGACATCAGTCGTCCTATCTGCATGATCAGCATAATGGAGATGGTCGGTGCAATAGAGGGAAGCGTTACCGACTTAATTCTCTGGAAACGGTTTGCTCCGTCGATCATTGCCGCCTCCAGAATCTCCTGATCCACAGAGGTCAAGGCGGACAAATAAATAATGGAAGTCCAACCACAGGTCTGCCAGATACCGGATGCGGTGAATATGGTACGGAACCATTCGGGCAGTACCATGAACTGGATCTTGTCAAAACCTAATGCTGCAATGATCTGGTTGATGATTCCATCCAAAGACAGGAAGTTCATTACCATACCACAGACAACCACGGTGGAAATGAAGTGCGGCAGGTAGCTGACGGTCTGGATCACTCTCTTGAACTTGGCATTTGTTACTTCGTTCAACATCAGTGCCAGAAGAATCGGTACCGGGAAGCCCCACAGCAGTCCGTAAATATTTAACAGTAATGTATTTTTCACCAGTTTCCAGAAATAAGGATCCGTCAGGAACTTCTCGAACCATTTAAAGCCCACCCAAGGGCTTCCCCATACACCCTTTGCAATCTTGTAATCCTTGAATGCGATCAACACCCCGTACAAAGGCAGATAATGGAACAGGATGTAATAGATGATCGGAAGCAACATCATAATGTACAGATATTTGCATTTCTTGATCTTCTTCCACGGCGATGTTTTCATGTTGTCTCTCCTTCTGTGCAATCATTGTTTCTTATTGTTCTCTATTAAAGAACGTTGTTCTCTAATATGTTTTTTTGAAAAGGATTGATTTCTCAATCCCCTTTTCACATTTTTTCTTAATAAAGAATGTTTTGTAATTCCCTTATTTTGTTCTGTAATTCCTTTGCCAGTGACTGGATCCGTTCGTCATAGAATCTCAGGGACGGTCCGGTAATACTCACTCCCGCTACCACCTGACCGTTTCTGCCGAGTACCGGAACGGCTACACATTTCACACCAAATTCGTGTTCCATATTATCTATTGCATAACCGCGCTGTCGGGTCTCTCTGAGTTCCTTCATCAGTGCATCCCCATCCGTGATGGTGTAATCGGTATAGGCTTCCAGCTTTCTGGCTGCATAGGCCCGCTGTTTCTCCTCCGGGAGGTATGCCAGCATTGCCTTGCCCAACCCAGTGCAATGCATCTGCGCATGTTCACCCATGATCGGTCGCATAAGGTCAATGGAGGTCTTCGGATAAGCAGAGGTCACATAGAGAATCTCCTGTTCATGCGGGATCGCAAGATAGACTCTCTCGCCTGCCATATCTGCAAGTTCCTGTAAATACGGAGCTGCCACACTACCGATGCTTAGGTTCTGTCCCAGAGAATAACACAGGGAGTACACGCTGAGTCCCAGCTTGTACCTGCCGCTTTCGTCATCCTGATCCAGGTACCCCATTGCTTTGAACGTCGACAAAATATTATGTACATTACTTTTGTTCAGATCCAGTTGTTCACTGATCTCTGTCACACCCCAACTGCTTTTTTTCGTAAAGCAGTTCAAAATTTCAAGAGCTTTCTGCAGGCTCTTTACTTTTACTTCTGCTTCATTTACCATCTTGTGTTCTCCATTTGGTAATCGCGTTCTTCATTTCGTAACATCATTATATATTTTTTACCGGTTAAAAATCAATAGCACATTTTTATAAATTAGCCTCGTAACTTTTGTCTATAATTAACTTTGCGTTCTGTGATAGAGAACCATTTGCCCAAAAGAATAGGCATGCGGACGGTGGGATTTAAATAAAAAAATTAGGACTGCGAGCACTAATTCACTAATTCATTGACTTTACGCAAGCTATATGCTAATGTTTCTGTAAAGAAATTCTTATGACCATTCGGTCATTTTTCCCATTTATTTTTTACTAATATTTTTTTGCATTTGACAATATGGAATATATTCCATATACTAAGGAGGTAACATGACTTCATTTCAAATTGTTTTTTACAAAACATCAAATAATATTTGCCCGGTAAAAGATTTTTTATTAGACACAGATATTAAAATGAGAGCAAAAATTTCTTCTCTCATGGAAATTCTCGAAGAATATGGAAATCTTCTACGGGAACCATACAGTAAATACTTACGTGACGGTATTTTTGAATTAAGATGTCAGTCCGGCAATAATATTTCACGTATTTTATATTTTTTCTATTGTGACAATAAAATCATAATGACCAACGGATTCATAAAAAAGACAAACAAGACACCTAAAAAAGAAATCGAATTGGCAAAATTAAGAAAAGCCGACTATATAGAAAGGATGATGAATAAATGAGTGATTTATCTACATTTCTCAATGAACAAATGAACAATCCGGAATTTGCGCAGGAATATAATGCTGTTCAGCCGGAAATGGATGCTATCCGTTCTATGATCAAAGCACGAAAATCTCAGAATCTCACGCAAAAACAATTAGCTGAACTCGTCGGCATTGATCAGGGTGATATCAGTAAATTGGAAAATGGGCTGCGGAACCCTACCATTCAGCTGCTAAAGCGAATTGCCGACAGCATGAATATGACCTTAAAAATTGAATTTATCCCTAAGCCGCAGAACAATAAGAAAAAGATATAATGATGGTACAACCTCTTTCGTTGTGATATGATGGAACAAGACAATGTTCGACATTTTTCCACGAAAGAGGTGCCCTTATGACAATATCCTGGTTATCCCTGTTCTGGCTGTTTTTCTTCTATTCTTTTATAGGATGGTGTATCGAGGTATGTTCTGCTGCAGTGCAGCATCGTAAATTCGTCAACCGAGGATTCGTAGCGGGTCCCCTATGCCCGATCTACGGTTTCGGTGCCGTATTGTTCGAGATCTTCCTGCCGGAGCTGACGGAATATCCGTTCTTCCTGTTCCTGGGCGGCTTTGTTTTGGCATCTCTGCTGGAATATTCCACGGGAATGTTTTTTGAAAAAGTCTATAAGAAAAAGCTGTGGGATTATTCCCGCTTCCGCTATAATGTGGGCGGTTATATCTGCCTGCCGTTTTCCCTGCTGTGGGGCGCATTAAGCGTTGTGACCGTGATGTTCGCGGATCCGCTGCTGTGCGGGCTGTTTGACCGCATTCCGCATCTTCTCTCCGTAATACTTCTGTTAGTCCTCGGAGGGCTGCTCCTGTTAGACACCATCGGTTCCGCCCTGTCAACGATTAGCTTGCAGCTACAGGCGAAGCACCGGGCGGACTATGCATTCGAAAAGCAGACCACCCGGCTGGATCAGATCACCGAAGGGCTGGGCGAGACTTCCCGTTTCCTGGAAAATGCTCTGACCAGGTATATGCAAAAGCGTCTGCAGAAGTCTTATCCTTCCATCAGTCTGGATGCCCTGGTAAAAGCCCGGGCAGAGCGTAAGAAATCTACTGTTTTCGCCGAGGGCTGTTGCTTTTATAAATTGTTTTCCCTCTTCTTCATCGGTGCTTTTTTAGGCGATATCACCGAAACGATCTTCTGCCGCATCACAGCCGGTGTCTGGATGAGTCGTAGCAGTGTGATCTACGGACCTTTCAGTATCGTATGGGGACTGGGCTGTGCCTTTCTGACCCTGCTGCTCT
>OQVN01000108.1_pt1 | contig 31670 bp, 29 predicted proteins | sample 1691621 | NCBI WGS metagenome assembly OQVN01 (sample SAMN03418278, study PRJEB22391) | human gut metagenome | biome: human-gut; feature: organic feature; material: feces | host: Homo sapiens | place: Tanzania | collected 2013-01 | reverse complement strand
TTGAAATCCCTGCCATGACCATCCGCTTGCTTCCGATTTGTGTGTTTATATAGTCCGTGTCGCTTGTTGTGATTATTAGCGGAGATGTGTTGTAGCAGTTTATGACTTTTGTGTGGATTGCCGACGAGACAAGTCCTCCTGCGTAAATTGTCACAAAAGTTTCCTCTTCATCTTCCCGGCTTGTGCGGATTTTGATTTTTCCGCCTGAAGAATAGCAGTTTTCAAAAGTTCTGCTTGCCGCCGATGTTGAAAGCGCCGCCGCATTGAGAGTGCATTTGTATTTTAGATTTGTGTAGCTCACATCGATTGTGTAGTTTACGATTCCGAGATTTTTTATAAAGCCGTTTTGCTTTTGCCTGAAATCTTTCGGGGCTATCATTTCTGCGAAAAGCGCATAGGAACGTTCTGCTTCATTTGTTCCCATAAAGATGTCATCTCTATGGTCGATTATAGTCATTCCTGAGATTACGTGTCCGTTTCCGTCGAGCGAGCCTGTGAACCTTCCGCCGCCTTCATCCGCTTCCTGATAAGTTTGTCCGCCATGCGAGCCGCCATAAGCTGGAGTTCCGCCGATTGGAATCCAGTTTCCCCATTTTGAAAGGTCGATGTCCGAAATCAACTTGTAATGAAAATCAAGCCCGAATCTTACAGAGTTTAGCTGCTCTGCTGTTTTTATTAAGAACGGATTTTCAACAGTGCCGTTTCCGCCTTCAAATTCAAACGGAGTCTGCCTTAAAATTGCAGGCGCGCCTTTCCATTGCTCTTGCGCTGAATCGCCGCTTGCGAGCGTTTTTGCTTTTTTAATTTCTCTTTCTTGCTTTATGTTTCTTTTTTCTGCCTTAGATTCTTCATCTTTTTGAGTCTTCGTTCTTGTGTATTTTACAACGAGCGTTTTTTTGTCGCCTTTTATGATTTTTGCCTCTGTCTTGTTTAAAGGAGAAGTTTTTGTCTGCTCCGTAAAATAATTTTCGCCAATCGCCCTGTAAGTTACAGTCGCATAAAAAAGCGTGTCTGGCTCAAGCTTGCCTTTTGGCTCATAGACAACCGAGCTGATTTCGCACTGCGCGCTTTTTCCTGAGGCTGCGCCCGGCATTCCTTTTTCATTTATTTTTAGCTCGAATTTTGGAATTGAATAAATCACCTTGCCGTTTTGAGACTGCGTCTTTTTTGCCTGTGAAAAAGAATTTGGCAAAAATAAAACTGATGCAACAAAATACGCTAAAAAAAATTTTTTTGCTTTCATAAGTCCCCCAAAAAAGAACTGTTTATTTTCCGTAAGTTTTTTCTATTTCTATAATCTGATCACGTAAAACGGCTGCCTGCTCATAGTCGAGGCGGTCGGCTGCTTCTGACATTTCTTTTTTCATCAAGTCAAGAAGTTTTTTCCTTTGGCTGGCAACAAAAAGATTCGCGCTCTTTTTTAACGCTTCAAGTTTTATGTTTGCTTCTTGTTCTGCGTCTTCTTTCTGATGCTCAAGAATATCTTCAACTGCTTTTTTTATTGTCTTTGGAACAATTCCGTGTTCTTTGTTGTAAGCTTCCTGAATTGAACGTCGGCGTTTGGTTTCGTCAATGGCTTCTTTCATTGCATCGCTCATTCTGTCCGCATACATTAAAACTGTTCCATCGGCATTTCGCGCGGCTCGTCCTATAATCTGAATCAGCGAAGTTGTACTTCTTAAAAATCCGATTTTATCTGCGTCAAGGATTGCAATCAGCGAAACTTCCGGCAAGTCGATTCCTTCGCGCAAAAGGTTGATTCCAATTAAAACATCGATTTCTCCTGTGCGCAGACTTTTTAAAATTTCAACGCGCTCAAATGTGTCAATTTCAGAATGAATGTATTTGACTTTTAAATTCAGCTCGGAAAGATAATCTGTTAAATCTTCCGCCATTTTTTTTGTAAGAGTAAGAATCAATGAACGTTCGCCTTTTTTTATACGTGCGCTGACTTCTTTAAAGATGTCCTGCATTTGTCCTTCGCTTGGGCGCACTTCAATTTTTGGATCAAGAAGTCCTGTTGGGCGGATAAGCTGCTCTACGACTTGTGTTGACTTTTTGATTTCTTCCGGGCGTGGAGTTGCAGTCACAAAAATCACTTGGTTCATTTTTTTTGTGAACTCATCGATTTTAAGAGGGCGGTTGTCCAGTGCGCTTGGAAGTCTGAATCCAAAGTCAATTAAATTTTGTTTGCGCGCTCGATCTCCTTCATACATTGCCCCAATCTGCGGAACAGAAACGTGAGCCTCGTCAATCATGCAAAGAAAATCATCAGGAAAATAATGAAGCAAAGTTGCTGGCGGATCTCCTCTTTTGCGTCCGGAAATCGGCCCTGAATAATTTTCGATTCCAGAGCAATAGCCCATTTCTTTCATCATTTCAAGGTCGTAAGTTGTGCGTGTTTTTAAACGTTCGGCTTCAAGAATTTTTCCGGCGGAACGAAGCTCTTCAAGCCGTGAATCAAGTTCAGCCTGAATTTTTTCTGTAACGTTTGCCATCTGATCACGCGGAACAACAAAGTGCTTGGCAGGGTAAAGCTGAAGCTCATCAAGTTCCTCTATTGTTTCTCCAGAAATTGCGTTGAATCTTTTTATGCGTGAAATCTGGTCAAAGTCGAGTTCAATTTTGTAAGCCTCGTCTGTTTCCATGTAAGGCGGAAAAACTTCAATTGTGTCGCCTTTGATTCTGAATTTTCCGCGCTCAAGAATCATATCGTTTCGTTCATACTGAATTGAAATAAGCTTTGAGGCGATTTCGTGCGTGTCAAGCTCATTTCCTTTTTCAACATGAATCCGCATTTCCTTGTAAAGGTCTGGCATTCCAAGTCCGTAAATGCAGCTGACGGTTGCAACGATAATTACATCGCGGCGTTCCATCAATGCGTAAGTTGCGGCGAGACGGAGTTTGTCGATTTCTTTGTTTATGGAAGCGTCTTTTTCTATATATAAATCGCGCGCAGGAACATAGGCTTCCGGCTGGTAATAATCGTAGTAGCTTACAAAATATTCTACGGCATTGTCTGGAAAAAATGTTTTGAATTCTCTGTAAAGCTGGGCGGAAAGAGTTTTGTTGTGGCTGATAATTAAAGTTGGACGCTGAACTGCTTCAATTATTTTTGCCATTGTGAAAGTTTTTCCGCTTCCTGTAACGCCTTTTAAAGTCTGATATTTATCTCCGCGGAAAAAGCCTTCGGAAAGTTTTTTTATTGCGTTTGGCTGATCTCCAGAAGGTTCAAATGGAGAAACAACATGAAATTTTCTCATGCGTTTATTTTAGATAAAGTATAAAAAAAAATCTATGGAATTCATTATCGCTAGATTTCCATATCAAGTACGGAAATTATAAAAAGAAAAATATCACAACGGAAGCGAAAAATCAGAATTGGCGTAATTTGCTGTTTTTTTTGCCGTATGGTATAGAAGAAAATAATAAAAATTTTCAAATAGAAAATTTTTATTATTTTTTCCAACAAAAAAAAATTGCAACCCTAGCCAATTATGATTTTCCGCTGGAAGTGCAGATGTTTTTTATTTATTCAGTTTTACAATTTACTTGCCATAATGAAAAACTAAAGCTTATTTTTATATGCTTGCATTAGGTGAATTTGTAGATGATTCAAGTTCTACTTTTAGCTTTTCAAATTTTTTGTTGCGGTAAACTGTTACGGTTACAATGTCTCCCGGAACTTTGTCTTCAATTGCGCTGTAGTAGTCCGCAAGCTTTGAAATTTTTATTCCGTTGATTTCTGTTATGATGTCGCCGCCAAGGTAAATTGTCTGCGGATTAAAAGTTCCGTACTGTACTGCCTGTGTTCCGCCTCTGATTCCTGCCTGGTCTGCCTTGCTTCCTTTTTTTACGCTGCTTACAATCATGCCGGAAGAAATTTCATATCCTGCAAAATTTGCAATTCTAGCTGTATTTTGGACGAGTGAAATTTTCATTGTGCCGCGGTTGACTTTTCCGTATTTTAAAAGGTCGCTTACAACTCGCCGGGCTGTGCTTGCTGGAATTGCAAATCCGACTCCGGCAGAAGAGCCGCTGGAAGAGTAAATCATTGTATTTATTCCAATCATGCGTCCCTGGCTATCTAAAAGAGGTCCGCCTGAATTTCCCGGATTGATTGCGGCATCAGTTTGAATCATGTTTCGGATTATTACGTTTGCGCTTTTTTGGATTGGACGGCCAAGTCCTGAAATAATTCCGGTTGTCATTGTGCGTTCAAGTGCAAACGGATTTCCAATTGCAATGACTTTTTGTCCGACTTTAAGGCTTTCAGAATTTCCGAACGAAATTGTTTTTAAGTCAGCACCTTTTGCCGGCTCGAATTTTAAAACAGCAATGTCGCTTTCTATGTCCTGGCCTACAACAGTTCCTTCGTAAGTTGTTCCGTCCGCAAGCGAAATATTGATTACAGAAGCTTTTTCTATTACATGGACATTTGTTACAACGTATCCACGTTTGTCGATAATTGAGCCAGAACCTGAACCGCTTTCCGTTACTATCGGCTCGTAAAACCAGTTGTAACCCATTACTTTTGTAGTGATGTTTACAACTGCCTCGTTGCATTTTTCGTACACTGAAATATTTTGAAATTCGTCCTGCGTGTATGAACTGTTTTCCGTTGCAACAGAAAGCGCTTCAAATGTCTGCTGAATTTCTTCCTTTGATTCTGCCTGAGTTTTTTCTATTGCTGAAATTTCGTTGCTGGATTTTTTTAAAGAATCATTTTTGAAAAAAATAAAGAATACGGAAACTGCGGCTGCTGCAAGAATTCCTGTTGAAATTGAATAAGTTACAAGCTGTTTTTTTGAGTAGAGTTTCATGTTGAAAAATATAATAACTTTCATTGCAAAATTCAACTTTCATAGCATTCCGTGCTCCAAAAAGCTAAAATAGTCTTCTTTTGTTATTATTATGTGATCCATAAATGCAATGCCCAAAATTTTCGCCGCTTTCTGAAGAATCTTTGTGGAATCAATATCTGCGTTGCTAGGATAGCATTGTCCGCACGGATGATTGTGGCAGCAGATAATTCCAGATGCGTATTCAGAAACTGCATTTGCAAAAACTTCCCGCGGATGAATAAGCGCCTTGTTTATTGTTCCAACTGAAACAACTCTTGTGCTTAAAATTTCCTTTGCTCCGTTTACTGTAACTGTAATAAAATGCTCGGTCGGCATGAGCGTGTAGTGCTGCAAAAATGGAATCACGTCTTTTGGCGTATTTATGGCTGAACGTAAAATTCCGCGTCTTCTTCTTCCAAGTTCCAATGCGGCGGCAATTATGAGCGCGCGGCTTTCTCCCATTCCGTCTATTTTTTTTAGATTTGGAATAAGTTCTTCTTCGTTGCTGGAATTTATTGTCTTTGTAACTTTTTCAGCAAGGCTTTCAATTGGATTGTTTTTTGTGCCTTTTCCCAAAATGAGCATTATAAGTTCTTCGTCATCAGGATAGGAAATTCCATTTAAAAGCGTGAGTTCTCTTATGTTTGGCTGTTTGCCGGATTTGGAATAATCTAAAATATAATTCTGCATACAATATATAATTAGCTAAAAAAAATATTTTATGCAGAATTAACCGCAGTTGGCTGAAAAATTTTAAAGCGGAAGCTCTATTTCAAAATGCGCGCCTTTCTTTTTGTCCGGCCGTCCTGTTTCTTTTATAGTTCCGCCGTGAATATTTACAATGTGCCTTGCAATTGAAAGTCCAAGTCCAGTTCCTCCATGCTCTCTGCTTCTACCTTTGTCAACTCTGTAGAACCTTTCAAAAATTCTATCCTTGTATTCATCTGGAATTCCGTTTCCGTTGTCTTCCACGATTATTTTTGTCTTGCCGGAATTTTCAGAAATAGAACAGGAAACAATGCTTTTGTCCGGACAGTATTTTACCGAGTTGTCAATTAGATTTGTTATTACCTGCTCAAGGAGTCCTGGGTTTCCTTTTATAAAAATTTCTTTTTTGTTTGAGCTGAAATTTATTTTGATTTGTTTTTCACTTGCCGCGCTTTCAAGATTTGAACAGGCTTTTTTTGCAATCTGCACAAGATTTGTTTTTACGGTTTCAAGAACTCCGTTGTCTGTTTCAAGACGGCTTAATGTTAGTAAGTCTTCTATTATATTTATGAGCCGCTCGCACTGCGTATTTATAATTCCAAGAAAATGCTTTGCGGTTTCAGGCTCGTTTATTCCGTCGTCAAGCAAAGTTTCCGTGAATCCTTTTATTGAAGTTACCGGCGTTTTTAGTTCGTGGCTTACGTTCGCAACAAAATCTTTTCGGATTTGCTCAACTTTCTTTAAGCTCTGAATGTTCTGCGTTATTCTGTCTTTCATTGAATTGAACGACTGGGCAAGTTCCGCCATTTCCTGAGGAGAAGAAATGTTCAGGTGAAAATCAAAGTTCCCCTTTGCGTATTCTTCCGTTGCTTTTTTCATCAGAAAAATCGGGCGCACAGTTTTACTTGAAATATAAAATGAAACAAGCAGCACAAGCGCAAAAATCAGAATTGTTGAAATTACAAAAGTATTTTTTGTGGAAGACGAAAAGAATACAGTTTCTTCAACCGGCATGGAAATTCTAAGCGCGGAAAAAACTTCGTTTGCGGAAAGCGGAATCGCATAGTACATGAATCTTTTTCCGTTTGTAGAGCTTGTGTGAATTGAACTTGCTTCTTTTCCTGACAGAGCAAGTCGCACTTCTTTTCTGTAGCTGTGGTTTTCCATTTCGCTTGGATTAGAAACTGAATCCGCTGCAACTGTTCCGTCTTGATTTATAAGCGTAATCCTGAAAGAGTTGTCGGAATGCGTAAGTTCCTTTATAAAAGTGTCCGCGTTTTTTTTATCTTGAGGAATAATTTTTGCAAGTGAATGCGCGAACGACTTTAGATTTGCTTCTGTCTGATCAACAGCGGTGCTTTCTAACGCCCATAGGCACACAAAAAGCAAAACCGTGAATCCTGATGCAAGCAAAATTCCGTTAAAGACAAAAAGCAACGTGTGGATTTTTAAAGTCCTGTGCATATATTATTCCTCGCAAATTCTGTAGCCAACGCCGCGCAAAGTTTCAATGAACGGATTTAAGCTTTCCGGACTGTCTCCGATTTTTTTTCTTATGCCCAGAATCTGAACATCAATTGAGCGGTCTGTTACAGGATAGCTTGAGCCTTTTACAGCGTTGATAATCTGCTGGCGGCTAAAAACCTGCCCTTTGTGGCGCGCAAGAAATTCAAGGATAGAAAATTCCGTTGCGCTAAGTTCCACTTCTTTTCCGTCCTGCGTAACTTTGTGCTTGAGCGGTGAAATTACAAGCGAACGGATTTTTATATCCTCGTCTGAATTTGAGCGGATTGAGTTTCCCTTTCTGCGCAGAACACTTTGGATTCTTGCAAGCAGAACTTTCGGGCTGAACGGCTTTGTTACATAGTCGTCCGCTCCAAGCTCAAGTCCGGTTACAATGTCGGAATCTTCTGTCTTTGCTGTAACCATGATGATTGGAATGTCCTTTATGGAACTGTCGTTTCTGATAATGCGGCAGATGTCTAGCCCGCTCATGTCTGGAAGCATAAGGTCAAGAATTATGAGATCTGGATTTTTGTTGCGGCAAAGTTCCAGCGCCTGCTGTCCGTTTTCCGCCGTGAATGTTTCGTACTTTTGCTTTTCAACATTGTATTTAATAAGCTCGCGGATTGGCTCTTCGTCATCTACAATAAGTATTTTCATAGTAATTTCATTATAGAACAAACGCACAGGTTTTCAATATTTGGAATGTTAAAACTCTGTTAAATTTTAACACGCCTTTTGTTTTTTTCATTCGCCAAGATACTTAAGCACAATAACTGTAAGGTCGTCGCGCAAAGGAACGGCTTCTGTAAACGCCTCGAACACATCGATTAAATATTCCAAAAGCTGTTTTGCGCTTGTTCCTTGTGGAGCTCTTGCAAGAATCTTTTGAAGAAGCTCAATACCAAGCTCGTCTCCTGCAAGGTTTCGGCTTTCTGTAAGGCAGTCCGTGAACATGATGTAGCACGAGTCTTTTTCAAGCGGAATGTCCACAGTTTCAAAGTTGTCTGGCAATCCTTCAATTCCAAGAAACGAGCCTCTGAAACTTCCGTCCGTACCGCCTGCAATTGAAACTTTTCTTTTATTGTCCAGACAAAGCAAGTCAGTGTGCCCGGCATTCACGTATTCAATCTTGGTGTCTTTTATGCGCAGAAGAATTCCTGTAAGATAATTTTCAACATTCGCCTTTTCCTTTATGAGCTTTTTGTTGAACGTCCTTGCAAGCTCGCTAAGCTCCTCGTTTTTATTTTCGCGGAAAGTGTCCTTGGCAAGATACTTGGAAAGAATTCCCACAAGCCCGGAAGCAACTCCATGCCCGGAAACATCGAACAGCACAGCGCCGTTCAAGCCGCCTTTGTCATCGTAGTAAAAATCATAGACATCGCCGGAAACAGAAGCCATCGGTTTAAAAATATATGCGCAGTCCCACTTGGGAGTTTTTGGCGCGCGGTTAGGATAAATGCTTTTCTGAACAATCTCGGCAAGCTTTAAGTCGCGCTGCTGCATGGCTTCCTGCTCCAAAAGCTTTCTTGTTGTCTTGTTAAGTTCCTGCGTGCGTTCAAGAACTTCAACATTTACGATGATTTCAAGCAAGTCCTTGAATATTACAACGCCAAAATAAATTCCGTTCTGCTCAACAACAATCGGATCGTAAAGATGCTCTTCTGCACGGGAAGCAGCCTTGGACGCAACAACTTCCACCGGCTCAAAAAATTCAACCGCAAGATAGTCCGTAACCATTAGGCGCGAAATCGGCTTCTTGGAATAAATGCTGAATCCGTACTGAGTGCCTAAAACCTTGAACAGAGTAATGCGCGGAATAATTCCCATGACTTTGCTTGCATTGTCCACAACAGTGAAAATCGAAATTTCCGGGTTCGCGTCAAAGAGTGAAAGAACATCCGCAACCGCCATGGTTTCTGGAATCGTCATGCCTTTTCTTGTGATTTGCGAAATCGGGCGGCTGTCTTGCTTTATTCCTTCCGTGGGAATTATTGCCTGATTTTTTTTCTTTGCGCCGCTCTTTTTTTCTTCAACGAACTTTGAGCTTTTTTTGTTCTGGTATGAAATTATTCTTACAAACGCCTCTTTGCTTGTTTTTGTAAAAATGCGTTCCGGCTTTCCTGTAAAAAATCCCTGGGCGTAAGGAATGCCAAGTTCCATTATTGCCGCAAGATTTTCTTCTGTTTCAACTCCAACGGCAATCAGCTTAATTCCAGAGTTTTTGCAGAACGCGCTCAGGCTTCTTACGATTTCATTTTTTACTTTGTCTTTGTGAACTGACTGAACCAAGTCTATGCTGATTTTTATAAAGTCCGGATTCAGTGTGCCGATTCTGTTCAGGGCTGCGTGGGATTCTCCGATGTCGTCAATTGCGAGTTTCAAATTCTCTTTCTTAAAATGTGAAACAGCATCGCTAAGCTTTTGCTCCGAGCCTGTAAGCTTTTGCCCGGTTATTTCAAACACGATGCTTGACGGCTCTATTCCGTTTTTCTCAAGCTTGCTCTTGATGTAGTTTTCCTGAAACTCTTCTTCCATTAGAACGTTTGGATTTATGTTCAGGAACAGCTTGCGCTTGAGCCCCAAAGCTCTTGCAGTCTTGAGCGCGGACTTTATGCACTTTTTTTCAAGCTGCCATGAAAGGCTTGCGTCCTCGGAAATTTTGAACAGATTTTTTATGCTTCCGATGTAAACCGACTCGTCAATTCTAGTGAGAGCCTCATAAGCAAATACATCTCCAGTTTCCAGCGAGACAATCGGCTGAAAAACAGTGTAAAGGTTTTTGCTAGACAATATTTCATCAAAGTTCATGCCGCCATTATCAGCGCGCAGTGTTTTGTCTTTGTGTTGATTGTGTTAAAAATCAGTTTGAAGAGCGGGGGGGGGCTATTTATCGTTGTAATGATTCTTGCACTGATAGATTTTTATGCTGTCTCCATCGATTCTATAGACAAGGCGGTTCTTCTCGTCAATCTCTCGGCTCCACCAGCCTGAAAGATTTCCTTTCAGTGGCTCAGGATGACCAAGCCCTGTGTTTCCATTGCGCTCGATGTCGGCAAGAAGCCTTGAGATTTTTTTCAGCGTCTTTTTGTCCTGATTCTGCCAGTATTCAATCTGCTCCCAAGCCAGGTCATAGAATTCTTTCTTCATTCAGCCATCCTGTCGATTTCCTCAATCGAATGTTCTGAAAAATGAAGCTTGCCTTCGTCGTCAAGTTTCTTGAGCTGCTCAAGGTGGCGGATGTTCGCCGGGCAGTAAAAGCTGTCGTCTCGTGCGGAAAGCTCGAACGGAATGCGCTGCTCGTGAATCACCGCTTTAACAAAAACGTTGAATGCCGCGGAAACCGAAAGCCCGATCTTGTCGCAGATTTCTGAAAAGTTATTCTTGTCGTTCTGGTCAAGCCTTATTGTAAGATTTGTCATATTGCGCCTCCTGTTGCTACAAATATATGTCTGTTTTAATGCAAAATCAAGTGCAAATGATGTAATATTGTCATGCTGTGAGCAACTTTCATTTTCTTGCTTAACAGGAATCTATTAAGGGGCGATTATTTTTTGTAGAATCCGCTTCGTCTGCGATTTTTGTTACATCAAGCATATTTCACCTCCACAGATTTTATTGGCTTCAGGAATTTTTCGGAATCCATGCACAGGTCTTCAAGGATTGGAATCAGGTCAATGTATTCCTCTTCAGCTTCTTTATTGTGCGCATATTTTGCCATTACGACCAGATAGCCGTTCTCCCAGGAAACGACTTTCTCGTATTTTTCAAGAGAGTAAGGACCTATGAACTTGAGCCGTGTGTCTTCGAATGTAAAAAGCGTATAATTTTTTTCATTTGCCAGATATGCGGTGCTACTCATTTTTTGGATTCCTTTTATTCGCCTTATTATATCTTAAAATTTTTAACTTAACTACTGAAAATTTATGCCTTTTGTTTTGAAAAACTAACAGTTTTTATATTTTCCCTCGCACAATCATCACGATTTTTGCTAAAAATATTTATTCTTTACTACAATCATAGTGATTTTTTATTAAAATATTTGTTTTCTTATAAAATCATTATGATTATTTGTTAAACTATGTTATAATTAATATAATCATTTTGATTTTCTTACAAAATATTAGTTTTTATATATAATTATTATGATTTTGTATAAGAATATTTGTTTTCTGTAAAAATCACGGTGATTTTGACTGGAGGAGCGATGAATAAGCTTAGAAATTCAATCCGGGTAACGGCGGCGGACGGGCTTTCGGATTATTTTGTGCGGCTTTACAAGGATTTTGAGATTGAGGACAAATTTCTTGCGGAAACGTTCGGCGAGATTGAAAGGCTTTCCGCGGAAATTACTACGGCGATTATGCAGGACAGGGTGAAAAGTTCTCTGGCTGAAAAAGACAAGGCGCGCGACGGGGAAATCAGGAAGCTGAATGCGCTTTTGAAAGGGTACGCGGTGTTTCCTTCGGCGGAAAAAAGAGAGTGCGCCAAGCGTCTTCTTGCCGTGTTCAAAAAGTACGGCCTTAAAATCACTTCGGAAAACTATTCGGCAAAGTCGTCGCTCATAGAAAGTTTGCTGGAGGATTTTTCGAGGGAGCAGGAAAAAAATGACGCTGCATCTTTGGACGGCGTGGCAGAACTGATTCAGGCTTTGCGGAATGCCGAGGATGATTTTTACAAGGCGAACGATGAGTTTGTGCGCGGCAGGGCGTTAAAAAATGAAAGCGCGTATTCCATAAAGGGCAGGCTTGTGCGCGCAATCAACGAAAAGCTTGTTCCGTATCTTTCTGCCATGTCGATTGCGGACAACGCCGCCTACGGAAACTTTGCGCAGAATGTGGAGCGCCAGATAAAAAAACTGAACAGCGCAGTCCCGAAAACAAAAATTTCCCCTCCGCAATGAGAGAGGGATTTGCCACACGGATTGGAAAAGCCTAACGGCTTTTCTTGTTAAATTGTCATTTTTATGTGTGGTTTTGTGTCATCTTCGGGCTTGACCCGAAGATCTGTTGCAGGAGATTATCCAGTCAAGCTGGATAATGACAAAGGGGATTATCGGGGCAAGCGTGATAATGACAGGTTATTTTGTGTCATTCCCGCACTTGATGCGGGAATCTCTTTACACAGGGGATTGCCGGGTCTATGCCCGGCAATGACAAGGGGCAAGCCCGGCAATGACAGAGGCTAGTTGCCAGTGCAGTTTACAGTTGCACCAGCTGGCAGTCCGATGTTAACACCATTAATAAGTGCCTCCCACTGTTTTTTTGTGCCGCCGTAGTTTACTATTATTGAGTTGTTGCAATCAGCAAACGCTCTCTCACCGATAGAAGTAACGCTGGCAGGAATTGTTACGTTTACTAAGCTTTCGCAATAAGAGAATGCACCATAATCGATAGAAGTAACACTGTTAGGAATTACCACGCTTGTTAAGTTTGTGCATTCAGAGAACGCGTTTTCACCAATAGAAGTAACAGTATTAGGAATTGCTACACTTGTTAAGCTACAACCCCAGAACGCTATATAACCGATAGAAGTAACGCCTTCAAGAAATGTTACACTTGTCAAACCTGGGGCAGCCGCAATTAAAGTTTTTCCGTCTTTTGTATAGATACAATTTTCATAACTTTTATATTTTTGATTATCTTTAGATACTGTTAGTTCTGTTAAGTTTATGCAAGAAAAGAACGAACTGCTCTCAATCAAAGTAACGCTGTCAGGAATGTTCACACTTGTTAAGCTTGTACAAAAAGAGAACGCTTGAGTACCGATTGATTCAACACCGTTAGGAATTGTTACACTTGTTAAGTTCCTGCAATTATCGAATGCTTGACTAGCGATTTTAGCAACACTGTTTGGAATATTCACACTTGCTAAATTTGTGCATTCACAGAACGCTTGAGCACCAATAGAAGTAACACCGTCCGGAATGTTCACACTAGTTAAATTGCTACAGTTGTTGAACGCATAATCACCGATTGAAGTTAATCCTGTAGTTTGGCTTAAATCAATGTTGACTTTTGCTGTTCTGTTTTTTTGCAGCGTAGCCTTAATCGCAGATATTGTATCACTTGTTATTGCTCCAGTTACTGCGATGTTGTGTGGTCCCGCACTGGATAAAGAGTTGATTGCGTCTGCTATGTTATCTGCCGTTGTTGTTATTGGAGGATTTTCATTTTCACTAGAAGTGCTGGAATTTGTCGGATTTGTTACTTGTTCATTGTTATCATCAGAACCTGAACTCGAACCGTCTGAACAGCCAGTGAATGTGAATGCAAGGCTAACTGCAAGAAAGCAGGCTAAAATCCAATGGGGGGGGTAGTGGAATGGGTGTTAAATTTCATTTTGTCTCCATAAAAATAGAATTGTTGTATATCTATAATTATAGTGAGTTTATTTTAAATGACAACTTAAATGGCAAAAAAAGTGAAAAAAATCCGCATGGCAAAGGAGGCAAGCCACACGGATAGGTTGTTTTGTCATTCCCTTGTTTGACAAGGGAATCTGTTATTTCTTATTTATGAACTTGCATTTCCAGCTGAACGGGATTGTGAACTTTGTAAGTCCGTCGCTGGTAAAGTCCATTCTTACGCCAAGGTCAAGGTCGCCCATGTTTTGTGGGAGCGCGAATGTTGCGTAAGGGTAAACTGTTGTTGTGTATGCGTCGTCCCAGCCAATCATTGTTGCTTCTGTTACAGCGAGCGAAAGTGTTGTTGCTTCTGTTACAGCGTAGTTTGCAAGGAGCTTTGCCTGAAACGGAATTCCCTTGTCGCCGTTGTCGTCTTTCCAGTCGCTTGTTTTGTATTCCTTGTCGATGTATTTGCTTGAAAGTCCTGAAACAACATCGGCGTAAAGTGAAAATCCAATGTCCTTCATTTCATATCCTGCGGAAAATGTGAGCGCGTATTTTGTTTCCTCTGGAATGAAGTCTGTGTCGTTTGCGTTGTACACAAAGCCAAGGTTGAGCATCATGTTTTGAATGCTGTTGATTCCTGCGAACACACCGAATGTGCGGTCGTCGTTAGTCACGCTTTTCGCTGTTGCTCCGAAAGTTACAAGGTCTTTTGCCGCGTACTGCGCTCCGAAGTCAAGGCGGTATTTATCGTTGTTGTCGTACTCTGTGTTTCCTCTGATTCCACCGGAAATCTTCAAGCCTTCAACTGGAAGAGCTACAACCGCGAATCCGTTTTCTGCCATGCGTCCCCATTTTGGTGTGTCGTCCGCCGCTCCAAGGTAAGCTGCGTCTGCTGAAATTTTTGTGAAGAATTCGTTTCCAATTGCAAGTCCAATCTGTTCAAATGGCGAAAAGCGAACGTAGCCGCGGAGTCTTGTTGTGGATTCTTTTCCGTTGAGCTTAAGTCCGTAAGTTTCCATGCGAACTCTTCCGTCAAGTTTTTCAGAAGAGAAGTCAAGCTGAAGTCTGTTGTCTACGTGGGCTTCTTTGTTTTCAAATCCGTCGTCAAAGTCGCCGTTGTCTTTTACTTTTCTGTTGAACTCAAGAAAGTCTCCGTTTCCTGTGTTGTCGTCATTTGCTCCGAATGTGTTTGTGAGCGAAACTTTCTGTGCGAAAACTGATGCGCATACAAGAATTCCTGCAACGGATGCAGCCAAAAGTTTTTTCATAAGATAACTCCTATCTTAAAGATTTGCTTGATGAAATCCGCAATGTTTTTTTCTTGCAGATTTTTTTCTTTGCTGGCAGAAAAATAAATTTTCTCTGTTTGATTTTTGTTAGCTTAAAATAAACTTTCGGTGAATTTGCGCTTACTGTTTTTTCATAAAAAAAATCCCCGGTTGTCCGGGGATTATCAGGTGGCTCAAAAATTCAGTTTTGCTTTTTATTCCTGCTGAGCATTCTGCGGGCCAACTGCCATCAGCGTGCATTCGGTTATGTTTACGGCGTGGTCGCCAATGCGTTCAAGATATTTTGCAATCATCAATGTATTGAGAGCTTTTTCGCCGAATGCGCGGTCGTGCTTTGTTTTTCCAGACATCATGTCCAGAATATCGTTTTTGATTTGGATAAAAAGATCGTCCGCCTGGTCGTCGAGGTCTGCAATTTGCTTGGCAAGTTTTACATCCTGTTTGATAAAGCTTTCCACGCTGCCTGTAACCATTCGGATTATGCAGTCCGCCATTGCCGCAATGTGCGAGTTGAAGGCTTCAAATGGAATTTGCGTTTTCTTTATCAGCTCTGCGATGTCGCTTCCCTGGTCTCCGATTCGTTCCATGTCGGTGATTACTTTGATTGCCGCGCTTATTGTTCTAAGATCGCTTGCTACCGGCTGTTGCTGCAAAAGAATTCTCATGCAAAGATTTTGAATTTCTTTTTCCATTATGTCTGTCTGCTTTTCCGCCTGAATTGCGCGCTCTCCAAGTTCTGTGTCTCCGAGTAGAAGCGACTGAGTTGCAAATGTTATGCAGTCTTCGCAAAGTGTTCCCATTTTTTTTAAGTCTTCGTGCAGTTCATTTAGCTGCAAGTTAAAGTTGTTTCTCATCTTTTTCCTCTTGTAGAAATTTCTGCTTTTCTGTTTTGAAAAATATCAGCCGAATCTTCCTGTGATGTAATCTTCCGTTTTTTTGTTTTTTGGCGCGCTGAATATTTGTTCCGTCTGTCCGTATTCAATCACTTTTCCAAGCAGAAAGAATGCCGTTAAGTCGCTTACGCGGGTTGCCTGCTGCATGTTGTGGGTTACAATTACAATTGTGTATTTGCTTTTTAACTCAGCGATTGTGTCTTCTATTTTGCTTGTGCTGATTGGATCTAGCGCGCTTGTAGGCTCGTCCATCAAAAGTACTTCCGGCTCTATTGCAAGCGCGCGGGCAATGCAAAGACGCTGCTGCTGTCCGCCGGAAAGTCCTAGCGCGCTTTTGTTCAGTCTGTCTTTTACTTCGTCCCAGATTGCCGCGTCTTGAAGGGCTTTTTCAACAATGTTGTCCAAGTCGCTTTTGCGTTTGATTCCGTGAGTGCGCGGACCGTAAGCGATGTTGTCGTAAATGCTCATTGGAAACGGATTCGGTTTTTGGAATACCATTCCTACTTTTTTTCTGAGCAGGTTCACGTCTATGTTTTCAAAAATATTTTCGTCGTCTATTAAAACTTTGCCTTCTGTTCTGCAGCCAACAACAAGGTCGTTCATTCTGTTGAAAGTTTTTAGCAATGTTGATTTTCCGCAGCCGCTTGGTCCGATGAACGCTGTAACCATGTTTGCAGGAATTTCAAGATTCACGTTGTAAAGCGCCTGAAAGTTTCCGTAGAATAAATTTAAGTCTTGGACTGATATTTTGCTTTTATTCATTTTTGTTTTTCCTTGTGATTATTTTTTCAAGAAGAGAACTCAGCCAGTTCAGAATTAGAACTATTGCAAGAAGAATTACTGCCGTTGCGTAAGACTGCCCTGTTGCAAGTCCTTCGCTCCAAAGCGCGTACAAGTGGACTGCGAGAGTTCTTCCGCTTTGCATTCCGCCTGCAATCCGCGCGACTGTTCCTGCTGTGTAAATTAAAGCTGCTGTTTCTCCAACGATGCGTCCTGTGCCTAAGACAATTCCTGCGATTATTCCGGGAACTGCGGAAGGCAGAACTATGCAAAATACTGTGCGGAGTTTTCCGGCTCCAAGTCCGAAGCTTCCTTCACGGTAGCTGTCGTTTACGGAAAGCAAGGCTTCTTCTGTTGTGCGAACGATTACCGGGAGAATCATGATTGCGAGCGTGCAGCATCCGGCAAGCAGAGAAAATCCCCAGTGCAGGAAAGTTACGAAAAACAAAAATCCGAAAAGTCCGTACACGATTGAAGGAATGCCCGACAATGTTTCTGTTGCAAGTCTGATTGCCTTTACGATTTTGCTTCCGCGGTATGCGTATTCGCTTAAATAAATTGCGGCTCCGATTCCAATTGGCACTGCTATTGCGAGCGTTATCGCTGTTGCTGAAAGCGTGTTTATCAATGCCGGAAAAAGCGAGCTGTTTTCGCTTGTGTACTTTATGCTGAAAAGCGACAGGTTCAGATTCGGAATTCCTCTTGCAAGAATGTAGATTACGATTCCGCATGAAATTGCAATTGTAAAAATTCCGGCTCCAAGCACAAACGACTTTAAAACTTTTGACTGAAATGTTTGCGAAGTTTTCATTTTTATCTGCTACTCCCATAAAAACTCAATAAGAAAGTTTCAACTTTCGATTTGAGTTTTTAAGCAATTTCACAACGTAGTGAGAAATTGCGGTTGATGAAAAAGTTTGCAGTGCAAACTTTAAAAGATGAAAGCTGGCGATATTTTTGACAGTTTTCATCTACTACTCCTTTTTTTCTTTTAAGAGTGAAAAGCACAAGTTGATAATCAAAATGAAAATAAACAGAATTACAGAAGTTGCAATGAGAGCGTCTCTGTGCAAGTCCGCGGCGTATCCCATTTCAAGAACGATGTTTGCCGTGAGCGTTCTGATTCCTTTTACAAGGCTGCGCGGAAGAATCGCCTGATTTCCTGCGACCATGATGACTGCCATTGTTTCTCCAACAGCGCGTCCCACTCCAAGAATTATTCCTGCCATGATTCCGCTTTTTGCCGACTTAAGTTCAACAAGAAAAATGCTGCGTTCTTTGCAAGCTCCTAATGCAAGAGAGCCTTCAAAGTAAAGTGAAGGCACGGCTCGTATTGAAGATTCGCTTACGCTTATTATTGTTGGAAGAATCATTATTGCAAGGACAATCGAAGCTGCAAGAATTGAAGTTCCGTTTCCGCCGAACGTATTTCTGATTGCAGGAACTATGACTGTAAGTCCGAAGAAACCGTAGACAACAGAAGGAATTCCGGCTAGAAGCTTTACGCCGCTTTCAAAAAAACTGTAGATTTTCTTTGGACAGTAGCGTGCAAGAAAAACCGCTGTAAAAAGTCCGAGCGGAACTCCCAGAATCAATGCGCCAAGCGTTACCGTAATTGAGCCTACAATCATCGGGAAAATTCCGTAGAGGTCAATGGAAGGCTTCCATTTTAAACCAAAGATGAAATTCTTTAGTCCGATTTTAAGCATGGCAGGAACGCCGTTTGCAAACAGAAAAATGCAGATTGTTATTGTAGCCGCGATTGAAACGCACGCTGCCGCAAGAAAAACGAATCGCATTGTCTGTTCTATATATTTGTTTTTCATAATTTACTGCTTTTAAAAGAACTGGATTGCAGCGCTTGTCCGAACTGGATTTGCACTGCAATTTTTGTTAAGCCGTCAAGCTTATTTTACATCGCCCCATTTTGAAATTGTTCCAATGTACAAGTCTTTGACTGACTGAATTGTTGCGCTTTCTGTTGGGTTTTCCTTGTTGATGATTACTGCGATTCCGTCGATTGCAATTTTTGTCTGAAGCGCGCCTTTTGCTTTTTCACTGTCTTTTAATTCGCGGCTTGCCATTCCGATTTCGCAAACACCATTGAGCGCGCTGTTTACGCCGGTTGTGCTGTCTGACATCTGGACTTCAATTTTGATTTCCGGATTCAGTTTTTCGTAGGCTTCAGCAAGTTTTTCCATTACAGGAGTTACGCTTGAAGAGCCAGCCACAGTGATTTTTCCTTTTTTGCCAGTTGCAATGTACGCCGGATTTTGAGCCGCGCTGATGTAACCGTTGGCTTCAACAATTGCCTGTCCGTCGCTTGAAAGAATGAAGCGGATAAAATCAGAAGCGTTTTCTGAAAGTCCAGTTTCTTTTGTTACAATGTTGAATGGGCGGGAAATTTTATAAGTTCCGTTTTTGATAGTTGAAACGCTTGGAGAAACTCCTTCAATTTTGAGAGGCTTTACAGTTTTGTTCAGCGAGCCGAGAGAAACATAGCCGATTGCATATTTGTTTCCTGCAACTGAAGTGAGCATTACTTCTGTGCTGTTTGTAATGTCGGCTTCTTCGGAAGTGAAGTCAACTTTTTTTCCTTCTGCGTTTTTCATTTCAATTCCGAAAAGTTCAATGAATGCTCCTCTTGTTCCGCTTCCTTCTTCGCGACTTATGAGAACAACACTTTTCTTTCCGAAGCTTTTGTCTTTTTTAGGAGCGGCAAATAATGTTCCGCCTAAAACTGCCAATGCGATTGCGCTGACCACAGCATACATAGTCTTTTTCATAGTTCAAACCTCCGTTCGGTTTTTTGTTTTACGATGAAAAATCTAAAGATGCTGTGTTTTTTGAAGGTTATTGAATTGTTAGAATTGTGTTAATTTTTAATAGAAGTGAATTTTGTTTTTTTATTATGGTGAATGGAAATGTTCAAAAAATTAAAAATGTCATTGCCGCATTAACTTTTTGTGTCAACACGGCAATCTGTAAATGAAAAATATTTTTTATTCTGCGGAAAATCTTATTTCCTGCCAGAGTGCGTCGTATTTTGAAAGCGCTTCGCCTACATCCATTTTGAGCTCAACTTTTTCAAGTGTTTCAACTGGATACATCGGCTTTTTCTTTGTGTACTTTGCAGCTTCCTTGTTTATGTAAGCAGGAAATTTCAGCGCGTCGCAGAATTCCGCGTAGATTTCCGGGCGGTGGCTGAAGTCAATAAATTTCATTGCAAGGTCATAGTGCTTGGCGTCTTTTAAAATTACCATTGAATCAAGATACGCAGCAGAGCCGCATTCAGGAACAAAGAAATCAATTACTTCGTCGTGCTTTTCTTCTGGAACTTCAGCGAATACGATTTCCGCATAGCCGTCGCAAACCCAGAAATCTCCTGATGCAAAAGATTTTCCGTAGCCTTCCGCATCGAACTTTATAAGATTTGGACGCCACTTGTTTATGATTAAATCTGCGGCTTCACGAAGCTCTTTGTCGTCTGTTGTGTTGAGCGAGTAGCCGAGATGCTTTAGCGCGCTTCCCATTGTAACTCTCATGTCGTCCATCATTGTCATGTGTCCGGCTAAATCCGTGCGTGAAAAAATATCAAATGATTTTTCGTAGTCTTTTACTTTTGTTTTGTTTACAGAAATTCCTGAAGCTGCAAGGCAATATGGAACGCTCCAAGTCATGTCCGGATCGTATCCTTTTGCTTTTTCAAGTGCTTCAGGGTTTATATATTTTGAATTCGGGAACTGCGAGTGATCAATTTTCTGAACCATTCCCTGTTTTATCATAATTGAAGTGTAGTCTTGAGATGGAATTGTCAGGTCGTAGCCTTTTGCGCCGGCGCGGAGCTTTGCATACATCATTTCATTTGAATCAAAATAATCAACTTTTACTTTGCAGTTGTATTCTTTCGCGAATTTTTCAAGAACTGAATCAGGCGTGTAATAGCTCCAGTTGTACAGGTTGAAAGTTTCTTTTTTTTCTTTTGAGCAGGAAGAAAAAATTGAAAGGACAAAAGCGGCCATGCTAAAAATAGCGACATTGAATTTCTTCATTTCAATATCCTTTGAACAGGCTTTTATTATGTAAAAAAATCTGTTCATTAAAAAAGTAGAATTAGAACTTCATACGAAATTCTTTCCTGCTCATCTAGTTGACGGCAAGAAAGCATAGTCTACTGGAAAAAGTAAAAATAGGGAAGTAATAAAATTTAATGGAATTGGTTCCTGAGAATATGGTTTATGTAAAAATGTAATGACATTTTCTTCAACAGCGCGGAAGAAAATCCTGTGAGTTGCCCGGCGTTTTCCTGACAGTGCAAAAAGACTTTGCTGAGCGACGCTCGGTATTTTCCTGAGCGCCCAAAAACAAAATGTTCTGCGTGCAAAAACATTTTGCTGACCGACGCTCAGCATTTTACTGATTGTACAAAAAAAAGTATGCAAAAAAAGCAAATTCCAATGTTGTTGAGTAATTTTTTAAGTTCGTTTATAGTATTTTTGTTTTGCGGGATTTTTTCCGCGGAATTTTTTGGAGGAAATAGCATGAAAAAAATTTCAAAAATTTTAGCAGTGTCTTTGGCTTTTGCAGTTGCCGGCACATTTCTTTGTTCTGCAAAAAAACAGAAGCAGATAAAAATCGGTGTAATTCAGCTTGTTGAGCATCCGGCTTTGGACGCTTCTTACAAAGGCTTTGTTGACGGTCTTAAAGATGCAGGCTATGTTGACGGCGTGAACATTAAGATTGACTATGAAAATGCCCAGGGAGAGCAGTCAAACTGTGTTACAATCGCAGACAAGCTTGTTTCAAAACGCAGCAACTTGATTTTCGCAATCGCAACTCCTGCAGCCCAGGCAGTCGCAAATAAAACTTCAACAATTCCAGTTCTTGTTACAGCAGTTACAGATCCAAAAACAGCCGGTCTTGTTGAATCAAACAAAATGCCTGGAACAAATGTAAGCGGAACTTCTGACCTTACTCCAGTTGCCGCCCAGATTGACCTTCTTAAGAAAATTGTTCCTTCCGCAAAAAAAGTCGGACTTTTGTATTGCTCAAGCGAAGAGAATTCAAGATTTCAGATTAACATTGCAAAGGAAGCTTGCAAGAGCGCAGGACTTTCTTTTGTAGATGCGACAGTTTCCAATACGAATGAAGTTCAGCAGGTTGTTCAGAGTCTTGTTGGAAAAGTTGACGCAATTTACTGCCCGACAGACAACATGATTGCAAGCTCAATGGCTACAGTTTCGCTCGTTACAACAGAAGCAAAAATTCCTGTAATCTGCGGAGAAAGCGGAATGTGTCAGTCTGGCGGACTTGCAACTTACGGAATCAATTACTATGAGCTTGGAAAGCAGACTGCAAAGATGGCTGTTGAAATTTTTGCAAACAAGAAAAAGCCTGCTGAAATGCCAATTCAGTATTTGGATAAATGCGACTTTATGTATAACAAGGAAGTTGCAGATGCCATTGGAATAAAAATTCCAGCTGACTTGATTAAATAAAATTTTATAGAAAAAAAATGACACGGTGCAAAAAATCTGATATACTCTTTGAGTTATGTTTGATACTTTTTTAGATTTTTTGGTGCCGTTTTCAGGCGCAATGCTGGGAGCTGTTTCTCAAGGCGTGCTTTGGGGAATTATGGCTCTTGGCGTTTACATCACATTTAAAATCCTTGATTTTGCCGATATGACTGTGGACGGAAGCTTTGCTTTGGGCGGCTGCGTCTGCGCTCTTCTTGTTGTCCGCGGCGTAAATCCTTTGCTTGCAGTTTTTGTAGCTACAATCGCAGGAAGCATTGCTGGCTTTATAACTGGTTTTCTTACAACTAAATTCAAGATACCGGGAATTCTTGCTGGAATCTTGGTTCAGCTTGCACTTTATTCAATAAACCTTCATGTTTTGGGCGGACCGAATCAGCCTTTGACAAGAGTCCACACAACTATCATGGACTGGATTAACAAAGCTTTTAATTTGTCAGAATTTTTCCCTTACAGCGCGACTTCTGTTTCAAGCCTTATTACTGGAATTATTTTTACTGGAGCCGCAATTGCAGTCTTGTACTGGTTTTTTGGAACAGAACTCGGAAGCGCAATTCGTTCAACTGGAGACAATGCCGCAATGAGCCGTGCGCAGGGAATCAACACTGATTCAATGCAGATTCTGGCTCTTATGATTGCTAACGCCCTTGTTGCCATGAGCGGTTCGCTTGTAATGCAACAGCAGAGGTTCGGAGACGTAAGCATGGGAATCGGTACAATCGTAATTGGACTTGCTTCTATAATTATTGGAGAGGTTATTTTCGGAAAGAGATTCGGATTTTGGTGGAGCTTGCTTTCTGTTGTGTTTGGCTCTGTAATTTACCGTTTGATTATTGCGCTTGTTCTTCAGCTTGGAATGAAAACTCAGGATTTAAAGCTTCTTTCCGCTGTCGTAGTTGCAATTGCACTTTCTGTTCCTGTGTTGAAGCAAAAGGCTGCGCGTTGCAAGAAAAATTCCGTGGAGGCTAAAAATGCTTGAAGTAAAACACGTTTCAAAAACTTTTAATCCCGGAACAATAACAGAACGCAAAGCTTTAAAAGACATAAGCCTGACTTTAAATGACGGAGATTTTGTTACTGTAATCGGCGGAAACGGAGCTGGAAAATCAACTTTGCTTAACCTGATTGCTGGCGTCCATGAATGCGATTCAGGCTCGATTATCCTTGACGGCGAGGACATTACGCGCCAAAAAGAACATATCCGTGCAAAATATCTTGGCAGAGTTTTTCAAGATCCGATGAGAGGAACTGCCGCCACTATGGAAATTCAGGAAAACCTTGCGCTTGCTTTGCGCCGTGGAAAAAAACGCGGGCTCAAATGGGGCGTTACTTCCGCTGAACAGGAAGAATTTAAAAAGCAGCTTTCACTTTTGGAGCTTGGCCTTGAAAACCGCATGACTTCAAAAGTCGGACTTCTTTCAGGCGGACAAAGACAGGCTCTTACACTTTTGATGGCGACATTGCAAAAACCAAAGCTTCTTTTGCTTGACGAGCATACGGCGGCGCTTGATCCAAAGACTGCGCATAAAGTTCTTGAGCTTACCCAGCATTTTGTTGAGCGCGACCATCTTACAACTTTTATGGTAACTCACAACATGAAGCACGCCATTCACTACGGCAACCGCCTTATCATGATGCTTGACGGACACATTGTTTATGATGTTTCTGGTGAAGAAAAAAAGAATCTTCAAGTTGCTGACTTGCTCCAAAAATTCCAGACTGCAAGCGGCGGCGACACAGATTCAATTTCTGACAGAATGATTTTGAGCCAGTGAGGAATTTATGGTTTGTAATTTTAAGACAAAAGGCGTTTGCGCGACAAATATAAAATTTGAGCTTGACGGAAATGTTGTGCGCGCAATTGAATTTACAAATGGCTGCGATGGAAACTTAAAGGCAATTTCAAGAATTCTTGATGGAACAACAGTTGAATTTATTCAAGAAAAATGCCGCGGAAACTTATGCCGCTCCAAGGGAACTTCCTGCGCTGACCAGCTTGCAATTGCAGTTCAAGAAGCGTTTGATAAAGCAAATAAAAACTAATCATAAAATGTCATTCCCCGACTTGGTCGGGGGGGGAATCTATTGAAAAATAAAGGCAGAAATTTTGAGTGTCATTCTCAAGATTTCCGCCTGTTTTTTTTGTCTAAACTTTTATTTTACAGCGCCAAGAATTCCAGAAACAAATCTCTTTTGCTGTGTAAAGAAAAGCACAACAGTCGGGATTGTCATAATGCAAAGGCTTAGCATCAAAAGTCCGTAGTCAGTTGTGTATCCAGCTGTAAGTCCTGAAACTAAAAGCGGCAGTGTCTGCATTTCCTGACTTTGCATAACAATCAAAGGCCACATATAGTTGTTCCAGTTGTTCATAAAGGTTACAATCGCCGCGGCTGCAAAAGTGGGCGCCATAATCGGAAGATAGATTTTCAGATAAATTGAAAATTCTCCAAGTCCGTCAACTCTTGCTGCCTGAATTGTTTCAAGCGGAAACGTTACAGAATTCTGCCTGAAAAAGAAAATCAGAAACGCGGTTGAAACAGTCGGCAAAATAAATCCAAGCGTGGAATTCATAAGGTGCATCACACTGAACATTTTAAACAACGGAACCATAATCGAAGCGAATGGAATCATCATTGAAATAAGCAGAATGTTCATGAGCGTATCTTTTCCTTTGTCTCTGAAAATCTGAAATCCGTAGCCTGCAAGAGAACACACAAAAATGCTAAGCGCAGTTCCGCAGACAGTTGTGCGCAGCGAATTCCAAAATGCCCGTCCGATTTTTACAGTTGAAAGCATTGTCTTTATGTTGGCAAACAAATTTGCGCCAGGAATAACTCTTCCTGTAATTACATCTGCGCTTGTGTTTGTTGCTCCGCAAAGCATCCAGTAAAATGGAAAGATTGAAAAGAAGCAAACTATTATTATAAAGGCGTATTTTAATACTTCTGTTATGTGTCCTGGTTTTTTCATTTTTCCTTCCTGTCAGCAAGAATAATCTGAACAAATGAAAGCAGCGCAACAATTATAAGAATTGCATAAGAAACTGCCGCTGCATATCCAAACTGCGGATTGTATTTGAATGACAAATCATAAATATACTGCGAAATTGTGATTGTCGCGTTTCCAGGTCCGCCGCCAGTCAAATTCTTTACTTCATCAAAAAGCTGCAAAGTTCCGTTTGTTGACATGATTGCAGTAAGAAGAACAACAGGCTTTAACTGTGGAAGCGTTATTCTAAAGAATGTTTGCACTGTTGAAGCTCCGTCAATTCTTGCAGCCTCGTAAATGCTGTATTCAATTCCCTGAAGTCCCGCAAGAAAAAACACAGTGTTGTATCCGGTCCATCGCCAAGTAATCGTAAAGATAACGATAACTTTTGCCCATACAGGATGAGTGAGCCAGTTGATTGGCTGCGAAATAAAATGATGGTTCAAGAGCAGAACGTTTACAAGTCCATCCAGCGCAAAAAGAGATTTAAAGATAAGAGCAGAAGCTACAAGCGAAGTTGCGCACGGAAGAAAAATTATAGTTCTAAAAAGTCCCTTGAATTTCAGTTTTTTGTCATTGAGAATACAAGCTAGAATAATGGCGATGAAAAGCATTATTGGAACTTGAAACGCAAAATATATAATTACGTTTTTCAGAGAAGCGATAAATTTCTCATCCTGAAAAAGCCTGACATAGTTTTTAATTCCGCAGAAACTTAAATTGTTTCCAACTCCAGACTGAAGTGAAAGAATAAAAGCCCTGACCATCGGAATAAAGCTAAAAAGAAAAATCAAAAGCGAAGCGGGCATTACAAAATACCAGCCGGCAATTTTGTACTTGCGCTCAAGCGATTTACTTTTCATATTTGCACCTCTGAAAAAAATTAAAGCCGCAAGACAAGAAAGTTTTGTAGATTACCTCTGTCCTGCGGCGGCTTTGTCAATTAAAGACCCATAAGGAACTTAACTTGCTTTTCAGCTTCTTCTATTCCCTGGTCAACAGTTTTCTTTCCTGTAAGAATGTCGCTTATAACAACTCCAATCGCATCTCTTGCTTCATAGTTGTAAACTCCGTATTTTACCTGCGGAATTTTTCCGGCGTAGTCAACAATGTCCTTGTAGATTTTCTGGCCTGCAAAGAAATCGTTAGGCTGATCATAGACAGAAGTCTTTGAAGCAGGAAGCCATGTTGCAATTGCTCCAGAAGTTGGAAGAATTGTTTCGTAAAGCTCTGTGCTTCCGGCAAAAGTCTTGTTCAAGAAGTCGCAGGCGATTTCTGCATTCTTTGAGCTCTTCATAACCATCCAGCTTGAGCCGCCCTGGTTTGAATAGTTTGTTGCGCCTGGAATGTTGTCGAGCTTTGGTGTGTTTACAACTGCCCACAAGCCTTTCTGTGCCGGCTGATTTGTGATTGAGCCTGCAATCCAGCATCCGTTGATAGTTGCCGCAACCGAGCTGTTCTGAATGCTTGCAATGTATGCGTTCCAGTCAGAAACTGTAATGCAAACGCCTTCTTTTATCATTTCTGAATATACAGAAACAGCTTCCTTAAGCGCTGCATTTCCGACCATAGAAGGATTTCCGTTTTCGTCAAAAACCCATTTTCCCGCGCTCTGAAGCATAATGAAAATACAGTCAGGTTCTGTTCCTACATAAGAAATAAGCGGAACACCGGCTTTTGCCTTTACAATTTTTCCAAGCTCAAGGAACTGTCTCCAAGTTATGTCGTTAAAGTCAGATGGCTTGAGTCCGGCTTTTTCAAGAATGTCAGTTCTGATAAATGTTGCTGTTGCTCCGTTGTCAAATGGAACTGAATAATGCTTGTCTTTGAATTCGCCATAGCCAACCTTGAACTGCGCGAACTGGCTTAAGTCAACTTTTCCGTCCAAAGGATAAAATGCGTTTGGATAGTTTGATATATTTTTCTGCATTGCTGTGTCCTGGCAAAGAATAATGTCAGGAAGCGATTTTGTGTCATTTGCTGAAAGTGAAGTAATAAGTTTCTGCTGTAAGTCTGCCCAAGGTGTTTCAACTACATTTATTTTAACATCTGGGTTTTCTCTCTGGTATATTTGTGCTGCTGTGTTCATTGCGTAAATATTGAACTGCGGATCCCAGCACCAGACTGTAAGCTGCTTTTCCTGCTCAGCCTTGCTGCATCCTCCCATGAAAAATAAGCCAGCTGAAACTACAGCCGCGGTCATAATCTTAGATACCAATTTCATAAAAATTTCCTCCTAGTGATAAAACGAAATTCGTTGTGTTAACGTTAACGAGATTAATTATAGGAGCATAAAATTTAATCTGTCAAATTTTTTTATAGCAAAATGAGCAACAGTTGCGCAACGATTGCTTTGGCAAGTTGCATTTATGTGATTCTGATTTACAATCGGCATTGTTAAAAAAACACATTTTAGCTTGAGGTGAATAATGAAAAGAGTTTGGGAGAACCCGGAAATACAATCAGTAAACAGGCTGCCAATGAGAAGCCCACTTGTTCCTTATGAGTCGTCGCAAAAGTCGCAGATTGAAGTTGCGATAGGACCTGAATCCTGTGAAGTGCCTACAAGCTCCTTCTTTAAAAGCTTAGACGGAGAATGGGACTTCTGCTTCTTCGATTCCCCAGAATATGAGCCGGACGAAAAGACTGAGTGGCAAAAGATAAAAGTGCCCCTTTCCTGGACAATGCAGGGATTCAGCTCTCCACATTACACGAACGTCCAGATGCCGTTTGACTGCGTTCCTCCATTTGTGCCGCAAAAAAATCCCACGGGCTATTATAAGCTGAATGTAAGCCTGCCTGAAAAATGGAACGGCCGCCGCATAGTTTTGCATATCGGCTCTGCGGAAAGCGTTGCGATTGTATACGTTAACGGAACTGAAGCTGGCGTTTCAAAGGACACAAGGCTTCCTTGCGAGTTTGATATAACTGATTTTATAAAAGGCTCGTCCGCTGAAATTGTTATAAAGGTTGTGCGCTGGTCAGATGCCTCCTATGTTGAAGACCAGGACCAGTGGTGGTTCGGCGGAATCCACAGAAGCGTCTACCTTTATTCAACAGAAAAAGTTTTCATTCAGGACGCAAAGGCATTGACATACGTTGATTTTTCAGGTGAAGAGCCAAAAGGCGTGATTCCACTTGAAGTCGCTATTGCAACATCACAGACCAAGTACAAATCACAGACAGAAGTGGACAAGATGCAGTTTGACCTGGAATACAAAGTCTGCCGCCTTGAAGGAACTCCCTCAACAGGAATCCCCGGAAAAGAAGTAGCGTCAGGCAAAATTCCGTGCAGCCTCGATGTGCGCAACACCCTTTCGCTTGCAAAAAAAGACATTGAAATTGAAAAGCCCGCTCTTTGGACTAACGAAACTCCGTCTCTCTATCTTGTAACCGTAAGCCTTCTTGAAAAAGACGGCCGGCACATTGAAAGCTCTTCGTTTACAGTCGGCTTTAAGACAGTTGAAATAAAGAGGCGCGAGCTGTTGTTCAATTCCAAGAAAGTCTATATCCACGGAGTAAACCGCCACGAGCACAACGAGTCCAATGCCAAGACACTTTCCACTGCGGAAATGGTCCGCGACATAAAGACTTTAAAAAAATACAACTTCAATGCGGTGCGCACCTGCCATTACCCGGACGATGAACGCTGGTACGAGCTTTGCGACCGCTATGGAATCTACATCCTTGACGAGGCGAACATCGAAAACCACGCCTACTACGATGTTATGAGTCGCAGCGAGGAATGGCTCAATTCATATATTCAGAGAGTGCAGCGAATGGCTATTCGCGACAAAAACCACGCCTGCATCTTCGGCTGGTCTTTAGGAAATGAAAGCGGCAACGGGCAGAACCATTGGGCAACAGCGGCTTGGCTTAGAGGCTACGACACCACACGCATTGTCCACTACGAAGGCTTTGTGCGCCCAGAGATTCATCAGGGAGACTTCACGCTTGACTGCCTTTCAAACGGCAAGCAGCTTACCGACTTAATTTCCCCGATGTATCCGAGCATTGACCTGATTGTAGATTACGCTACAAAACGCGATGACTGGCGGCCTTTAATCATGTGCGAATATTCCCACGCAATGGGAAACGCAAACGGAAGCCTTGCGGACTACTGGAAAGCAATCGAATCAACACACGGACTGCAGGGAGGCTTTATCTGGGACTGGATAGACCAGGGAATAGCTGCCTACGCTCCTGAAGGAAAAGCAGGGGAGGGCAAGGGCGGAAAATACTGGAAGTACGGAGGCGACTTTGGAGATACCCCTTGCGACTACGACTTCTGCCTTAACGGACTGAATTTCCCTGACCAGACTCCTAAGCCTGCAATGGAAGAATGCCGCCGCCTCTTTGCCCCGGTACGTCTTAATGCCGTTCATTCTGCCCAAGGAATCTTTGAAGTTAAAAGCAAAGCCTGCTTTGTTCCGCTTGACTTTTTAAGCCTAAAATGGTCATGCCTTGTGGATGGAACTGCAAAAGCATCAGGAGAGCTTCCGCTTAAAAACCTTCTCCCAGGCGAAACAATGCGCATTGAACTTCCTCAGGTGGGCGAATGTGTTCTTAAAGCAGACAGCCGTTCTGAAATAGTGTTCCATGCCGACTTTGTTTACACTGAACAGATGCCTTGGGCTTTAAAAGGCGAGCTATGCAGTTCAGATGAAGAGCTGATTTTCGCTGGTAAGACTTGCTTTGCAGACAGCGCATCTTGCGTTTCCCAGGAAGCCGAGCAGCTTGCCTTGAGCCTTGCGCCTACAGTGTTCCACGCCTACACAGAAAACGAAGGAATAAAAGCCCTTTATGACAAAGTTGACAGCGACAATGTGCCCGGATGCTTCATTGGAAAACCTACAAAGCCCTGGATGGATTGCGCTCTTGACAAGTCCCATGGTGAAAAAGATTCTCACGGAGTATTCCACATAGTTTCAGAGAAGGGTGGAAAGAAGTTTGACTTTGGAACTTGCTCTTGCGTTATAAAGAAAGCATGGCAGGAAAGCAATTCATTCATGGAAATATGCGCTGACTTTAGCCTGAACAGCACACTGCCGGAATATCCTAGGGCTGGACTTGAAGCTTCTGTTAGTAGCGCATTTACAAAGGCAAAGTGGTACGGATGCGGTCCTCACGAATGCTACAGCGACAGAAAGTATTCCGCGCTCAAAGGCTTATACGAAATGGACATAAAAGACCTTGAAGTGCCTTACATTGTTCCGCAGGAAAACGGACTAAGGTGCGGCGTAAAATACCTTGAACTTTCTGGAGGCGGAAAGACGCTTCACATACAGTCTGACACAGAATTCAGCTTTAGCCTCTTGCCTTACACTGCGCAGGACTTGTATAAGTGCCACCACACAAGCGAGCTGGTTGATCTGTCTAAAGGAAGCGAAGGCAAGTGGATTCTAGTAATAGACGCCGCCCACCGTGGAGTAGGAACAGGAGCCTGCGGTCCGGATACCCTTGAGCAGTACCGCGTTCGCCCCGGTACCTACAAGCTGAACCTAAGAATCTGGTAACCTTGTCATTGCTGACTGGATATTCCTATAAAATAGATTCCCGTGTTGTAGCGTGTGCCATTCCCCGGCTTGACCGGGGAATCCCATGCGGAGTGTATTTTTTTACACTTTTTTTGCTGTTTAAGTTGTCATTTCGCATAAACTCACTATAATTATAGATATACAACAAATCTATCTATATGGAGAAAGCGATGAAGATTAACTTTCATTCTACTACCCCCCCCCAGTGGCTTGTAGCCTGCATTTTGGCTTTTGGCCTTGCATTCACATTTCCTTCCTGTTCCGACGGCTCAAGCAGCGGCTCGGATGATGAAAAAGCAACCTACACCGTAACCTTTGACGCGAATGGAGGAGCTGGCTCAATCGAGAGCATTTCCGCAGAAGAAGGAAGTCAAATAAAACTGCCAACTGTAGAAGGCAAACTTGCAAGGAATGACTATTATTTTTCAGGCTGGGCGACATCTGCCGACGGAGACGTTTCATACTCTGACAAAGCAACAATCACTCTAAACTCAAACCTTACCCTCTACGCAAAATGGACTGACTTTGTGTTTGTAAAAGGCGCCACAATAGAAGAGCAGATTGCAGATAGTAAATTATTTGTTAAAGGAAAAAGCATAACAATAAATGACTTTTATATATGCAACCATGAGGTTACACAGGCGGAGTATGAGACTTTAGGAACTCTTCCATCTGAAATGGCAAATACTGACGGAGTTTCTGGCAACAATCCGGTGAACAAAGTAAGCATGTATGATGCGTTTGTATACTGCAACAAGCGTTCTATAAAAGAAGGTTATACGCCTTGCTATTCAATAAAGGGTTCTACAAATCCAAGCGAATGGGGAACAGTGCCGACTTCAAAAGACAGTGATTGGAATGCTGCAATATGCGATTTTAATGCGGACGGATACCGCTTGCCAACGGAAGCAGAATGGGAATATGCCGCACGAGGCGGAAACGGACTTACTGGCACTCAATATCTTTATGCCGGAAGCGATACTGCTAATGATGTTGCATGGCATTCTGATAACGCAGGCAACAAAACTCATGAAGTAAAGACAAAACAAGCAAATACTTTGGGGTTGTATGATATGAGCGGCAATGTATATGAATGGAATTGGAAAGAAAACGCCAATGATGGTTATCATTATAATAGAGGTGGCTCTTGGGGAATGTATTATGATACCGCCTGTCAGGTTTGGTGAGTCTGTGAACTCTTTTCTGTAAATTCTAAACATAGTAGGACTGTGATAAAAT
>OQVN01000107.1_pt1 | contig 32469 bp, 28 predicted proteins | sample 1691621 | NCBI WGS metagenome assembly OQVN01 (sample SAMN03418278, study PRJEB22391) | human gut metagenome | biome: human-gut; feature: organic feature; material: feces | host: Homo sapiens | place: Tanzania | collected 2013-01 | reverse complement strand
TTTGTTTTTTCTAAGTTTTAACATTTATGTTAATCCTCCACTATAATTATTTCAATGTTTGGTATCGGAATAACGCGACGCACACTGTCATTGAACAAAGTAATGCTGCGACAAATCCTTATTTTGTGAACACGTCTTTCCCCACGGGTACAAAAGTATCCCGCGGGGTCCCCGATTTCAATGATATAAGTTATAGTGAGTTGTATGTGAAAAATAATATATTGACACTGTACGCGCGAAGTAGTATAATTATATAAGTATGAAAAGGCGTGTTTTCAAAAATAAAAAAGGCTTTACGCTCGTTGAACTTATCGTGACCATTGCCATTATGGCGATTCTTGCCGCGGCGGTTACGCCTGCCGTTTACGTCACGACAAAACGCCGTCAGAAGAGCGCTGCCGAAACCGACACGCAGACTATGTACAGAAACGCGATCGCGGCGGTTACGTACCTTTCGGGGCAGTATATTTATCCCAACAAGCCGGATCCGCGCAAAGAAGACGTGGACAACGGCACGCGCGGGTGGTACGTCACGTATTCCGCAATGGTGTGCAAGCGCATTTATCAGACCGTCATAGGGCTGGACATTCCCGTCAAATACTACAAGCCCGATGCGTCGGGAAAGCAGGTTCTTGTGCCCGACGGCTGCAACGCGGTGAAACGCAGTTCCTTTGTCAGTGCGGACAACAAAAATCCTTATATCGTCATTCAGGTCGTGGGCGTCACGGCGGCGGAGAATAGCGACGAAATCGAATATTACCTCATCGTCAGCTACCACAACGACAAAAATCAGTTTGCGGCGTTTGACGGTGCTAACGACGTTACGGACGTCACCAATAAAAAAGCAGAATACATTCTAAGGTATCCCACCGCCGAAAACGATGCAGGCAAACAACTTAACCGCGCATATCAGAACAATAAGGGCAATCCCATCCGCTATACGTTCAGAATAAGAACAAAGTAATGCTATTATGAAATATATCTTGCAGTTTTTTTACCTGGTTTTACAGTTCACCTGGGGCGCGATTCAAAACGCATTGGGGTTTTTGCTTTTCCTGAAAAATATCAGGTGCGAGCACGCCTATTACCACGGCGCAATCCTGACCTTCCACGAGGGCGATTGGGGCGGCGTGTCGTTGGGCGCGTTTATCTTCATCAACGGCAAGCGCGGCGATGAGTACAAAAAAACCGTGTCCGTGCATGAGTACGGCCATACCATTCAGTCGCTGATTCTGGGGCCGCTGTATCTGTTTGTCGTCGGGATTCCGTCGTTTGTATGGTGCAACAACAAGAAGTGCATTGCTTATAGAAAGGATAATAATAAGTCCTATTACGATCTGTATTGCGAAAGCTGGGCGAACAGGCTCGGCGAGGCGGTCACGCACGAGGAGGCCCCGCACAAGTGAAAGAAAAGTTCAACGGGGTACTTTTGCATATAGGAAGTCTGCCGTCTGAATACGGCGTCGGCGCGCTGTCCGGGGGCGCGTTTTCTTTTGTCGATTTTTTGGCGGACGCGAAGGTCGATTTCTGGCAAACGCTGCCGTTATCGCCAACGTCTTTCGGCGACAGCCCGTATCAATCGCCGTCGGCATTTGCGGGGAATCCGTACTTTATCGATATAAATACGCTTGTTAAACGCGGGCTTTTGACGGAAAACGAGGCAAAACGCGCCAAAACAAAATCACTTGACTACGCCGAAATTTTTAACTCGCGATACGACGTGCTGCGCTGCGCATTCAAAAGATTTCAAAAAAATTCCGATTATTCAAAGTTTCTTGAAAATAACGAATATTGGCTGGACGACTTCGCGCTGTTTATGGCGCTCAAAGTCAAAAACGGGTTTTCGTCGTTCGATACGTGGGAAAAGGACGAAAGACGGCGCGATACGCTGTCCGACGAAAAAATCGCCGCGCTTCAAGACGAGTGCGATTTCTGGCGGTTTTTACAGTTCGAGTTCTATCGCGAATTGACCGCGCTTAAAGACTACGCAAAATCCAAAAACGTCGCGCTTATCGGCGATATCCCCATCTACGTCGCGTACGACAGCGCGGACGTCTGGGCGCACCCCGAAATATTCAGGCTTGACAAAAATATGCGCCCGAAAGAGGTCGCCGGCGTGCCGCCCGATTACTTCTCCGCCGACGGGCAACTGTGGGGCAATCCGCTGTACGACTGGAAAAAACAGCAGGCGGACGGCTTTTTGTGGTGGCATCACCGCTTGCTGCATCAGCTGCAATTCTTCGACAAAATCCGCATCGACCACTTCCGCGCGTTTGAAAGCTACTACGCTGTGCCGTATGGTGCAACGACCGCAAAAATCGGCAGGTGGGTGAAGGGCGTCGGCACGAAAATCTTCGACGGGCTTGACCTCGACGGAAGAATCATCGCCGAGGACCTCGGAATTATCACCGACAAGGTGCGCCGCCTTGTGAAACGTACCGGTTTCCCCGGAATGAAAGTCTTTCAGTTCGCTTTCGACGGCAAGAGCGATAACGAGCATCTGCCGGAAAACGTAAGGTATAACACCGTCTATTACACCGGCACGCACGACAACGATACGCTGAAAGGCTGGTATGACGCGCAGGGCGACGGCACAAAAGAGTACGTCAAAAAAACCCTCGGCGCAACCGACGAGAACGTCTTTGATAAAGTTTTCAAAAGGGTAATGCGCTCCCGCGCGAAATTCGTCATCGTGCCTATGCAGGACTATCTGTTGCAGGGCTCGGAGGCGAGAATGAATACCCCGGGGACGAACGACGGGAATTGGAAATACGTCCTGCCGAAAAATTATGCAAAGGTGAAAAACCGCATAAGAAAGTACGTCAGGAACAGATGCGGTGACAGTAGGGACAAGAATAAATAAGGGAAATAACGTTAAAATCCTGTGCCTTTTTCGGTGACGACGTTTTCACCGCTCAGGTAAATTTTGTAATAAACTTCACGATATTCTTGCGACTTTCCTTTGTAATAAAGATAAATCGCGTTTTGCTTAAAATCGGCGGAAAAAGTCCCCTTTTTTTCGGGAACGCCGTACGAATCAGCCCATTTTAAGGACGAAAACCTGTTTTTCAAGGTATTGTAAGCGGCTTCCGAGTACGCGTCCGTCCATATTGCGTCGATACTGCCATACAACAAAAGATCTGTCACGTCGATTTCGATCCCCGTAAGTTCGGTGAAAAACGCAGGGCGTTCAACGACTTCCTGCGCCCACGAAACGATTTGTGCAGAAATTTGCTTTCCGTTGTATATGTAGTTGACTTCGTCGGTTTTCTTGTTGAGAATGCCCACGGTTGCGCCCGAAACGACGCCGGCAAGCACCGCCATAATCGCAATTACGACGATAAGCTCCACAAGAGTGAAACCTTTTTTATCGTATTTCATAATTTTATTATACAAAACCGCCGACGTTTTGTCAAAACCGACGTGTTTTCAGGGAGAAAAGGAAAATCCGATTTTGGAAACCTGCCGTTTTTCGTTTTGTTGAGTTCAAATTTTTTGAAGGTTTTTTTGAAAATCAATTTTTTTTGCAAGTCGTAATAATTGACAGTAATCATTGTCATATTGACAGCGGCGCACACTGCGCCTTTATCCACGCAAGTACAAGTGCCTTGCGTGGGTTTTATAACAAGGTTACCCTTCCGGGAGATTGCCACGTCGCGTTGCTCCTCGCAATGACATTAAGTGCGTTGCACGGGATAGCATAAAGAGAGCGCGTAAAGTTTGCGAGTACTTTTCGGCAAACAATATCTTGTTATGTTCCGTACGAAGTACTGTGTCATTGCGAGCGTAGCGTGGCAATCTCCCGGAAGGGTAACCGCATTGTAATAACATAAGATGCGTTGCACAAAAAGGGTAACGCGCTTTATTTGTCGTTGCGTTTGTCGCAAAGTATGAGCGATATATCGTCGCGCACGATGCAAAGGAATTTCAAAAGACATTCCGTCTCGGACACGGTAAGGTCGCGCGTCAGTATCGTCGCAACGGACAGGGCAAGATTTGTGAGTTCAATGACGTTGAGCCGCGAAAGTTCCATAAGGCAGTTTATGCTGTCTCGGCGCACACTGTGCAATACGCAATGCTTTGAAAATGATGTCATTGCGAGCGTAGCGTGGCAATCTCCCGGAAGGGTAACCGAATAATAGAGATTCTTATTGTAAAATTGCGATACTGTCATCGGGACACTCTTGCTATGTTCTGGACGTATTTTGTGAGAGAAGATTGTTGTTAGGCGATATTATTGGAATGAAAATAGATTAGGTGTGCGAAAAATCTTTGAGTTTTGAAGTGAATGTTTAAATAATTTTTAGGCGTGGCAATTTTTGTATAGATGCAATGACATAATGTATAACATGGTAACCCTTCCGGGAGATTGCCACGTCGCTATGCTCCTCGCAATGACATAATGTGCGTTGCCGCAAGACTATAAGGGTGCCACGCTGCGCTCGCAATGACATAAAGTGCGTTGCACGTAAGACAACGAGTATATGGTGTCGCAATGACATAAAGTGCGTTGCACGGAACACGTCATAAACTGCGCTTTTGACCAATCATTTTATGCAGAAAGCGAAAATGCTTGTCTTTTGCTTGTTTATTCCTTTTCCCCGCGAGTACACAGTATCCCGCGGGGTCCCCTATATAATGCACTGACCGCAAGTGAAGAGAGAAGCAAGCGCTTGCATTTGCGAAAATCGAACGCAGCGGACATAGCCAATAACCGGGCACGCAGTGTCAAATGCAAGGCATTAGCGCGAAAGCGCGGTTGTTGAGCGAAGACGCTCCACTTTGTGAGTAAACTCGCCCGTTCCGCTATTAAACGAGTCCGTTAACGTCCACCAACAAAAACGCACAACCGATTTGGTTGTGCGTTTTTTGTTTGTGACTTACGGGCAGAGAACCCAACCGCAGGTTGGCGTTCGGCGGTTGCTTGCAAACGCTTGCGTTTTTCCGTGCAACGCACTTTTTGTCATTGCGAGCGGAAATCAGGGGACCCCACGGGATACTGTGTACCCGTGGGGAAAAGGCGCACACAAGCAAAAGAGTGAGCATTGTCGCCCCCGACAATGCGATTTCAAAAGTGCAGTGTGCGCCGCGAATTATCTTAAATCGCTTTCTATTGATGCCGACAGATAATAATAATTATCCATTATCCTTGCTTTATCTGCTTAAAATAATACTTTAACGCGCTGTTTTGTTTGTTGCGGCGCGGTTTGTATTTTTTGAATTTTTACAAAAAGCGGCGCAGCTCTTTGACGTTGGCATCGTAAAGTTTAATAAGTTCGCCGGCAAAAGGCGTGTCTTCTTCACGATAAAGATGCGAAGTTTTAACGACGTCGTTAATGCCCATATTGTTGCCTTCGATAAGCATTTCGGCAATGTTCGTCGTGGACTTGTCAAGCCCCGATTTCATCTTTACGGCAGCTTTCATCATTGCCCTTTCCATTTTGTTGGGATACGTACCGTCTTTTGCGGACGGCTCGTCCCCGAGTTCTTTGGACGCCCTGTCGGACAAATCCATTATCTTGACTTTTTGTTTCCAGATGGTTTCGCGCAGTTTCGTGTCCTTGACGTTTTCCCAAATGTTGTCGATTGCGTCAACGCCGACGTTGCAGTTTTTTATTACTTCTTTCAAAAGATTCATATTTGCCTCCTTATCGGAGTTTGTGCAAAGCCGGAAAACTTATGCGAAAAAATGCCACCGCATTACACGGTGGCAGATTTCGGTTGTTTTGATTGTTACGCGTCGATGTCGGAAATGAACTTTTGCAGTGTTTCCTGCGCGTTACCGAGATACAGATACACGCCGCTGTCGCGAGTGTACAAGGGGTTGTCAACGCCGGCGTAACCGGGTTTAAGGTCGTAGTTGAAGATGAAGATATTTTTGCAATCCGCAACGTCAAGTACGGGCATTCCGTAAATCGGCGTGCCTTCCGCGGTATTTGCGGCGGGGTTCAGAACGTCGTTCGCGCCGATTACTATCGTTGCGTCCGCCGTCTTGAACTCGGGATTGATCTCGTCCATTTCGTACAAATCTTCGTAGTCGACGTCGGCTTCGCAAAGCAATACGTTCATGTGCCCGGGCATACGTCCCGCAACGGGGTGAATTGCATATTTTACTTTCGTGCCGCCCGCGGCGAGCTTATCCGCAAGTTGTTTTACAAGGTGCTGCGCCTGCGCGATAGCCATTCCGTATCCGGGAACGATAATGACTTCTTTTGCGCCGTTAAGGCTTGCAGCGTAGTTGGTTTCGGTCTTGACTTCGACAGGTTTTGCCTCCGTCTTTTCGGCCTTGACTTCCGTCGTGGTTTCAACGGGCTTATCCATATCTGCGATAAACTTTTGCAGGGTTTCCTGCGCGTTGCCGAGATACAGATGTACGCCGTTTTCGCGGGTATAAATGGGGTTGTCAACGCCGGCGTAACCGGGTTTTAAGTCATAGTTGAAGATGAAGATGTTTTTGCAATCCGCAACGTCCAGAACAGGCATTCCGTAAATGGGCGTGCCTTCCGCAGTGTTTGCGGCGGGGTTCAGAACGTCGTTTGCACCGATTACTATCGTTGCGTCCGCCGTCTTGAACTCGGGGTTAATGTCGTCCATTTCAAACAAGTCTTCGTATTCCACGTTGGCTTCGCACAAAAGAACGTTCATATGCCCCGGCATACGTCCCGCGACGGGGTGGATTGCGTATTTCACTTTCGTTCCGTTTGCCGTGAGTTTATCCGCAAGTTGCTTTACAAGGTGTTGCGCCTGCGCGATAGCCATGCCGTATCCGGGAACGATGATGACTTCTTTCGCGTTGTTCAAAGTTGCGGCGTAGTTGATTTCCGTCTTGACAACGGGTTTTTCTTCCGCCTTGACTTCCTTTTTCACTTCGGCGGGTTTCGCTTCCGCCTTGACTTCGACCTTTTCGGGGGCGGTTTTTTGAGCATTGTCGTTGGACGACGTGCCGCCGAGAAGGATTGCGCCGAGTTTTCTGTTCATCGCCTTGCACATAATTTGCGTCAGGAGAAGTCCCGACGCGCCGACGATACCGCCGACCGCAACGAGCAACAAGTCGTTGATTGCAAGACCTGCGATTGCGCCGGCAACACCCGAAAGGCTGTTAAGCAGCGAAATCGTAATGGGCATATCCGCGCCGCCTACGCGAATCGCGAAAATGTATCCGAAGAATCCCGAAATGACGAACAGCAATGCGATCATAATTCCGCAAAACGCTTTCAAGTCGATACCGAGAGCAATTTTGCCGCTGCCCGAAAGAGCCGCAATTGCCGCAAAGACAACGATAAGCGCAAGCGTCAGGCAAAGGCTGCCGACGGTCATCGCCTGATGTCCTTTGTAAACGACGGGTTTTTGCGGAAGAATCTTGTGAAGTTTGCCGGCTGCGACAAGGCTGCCGATAAGGGTAATCATACCGACCGCAAGCGCAAGAGCCGACGTCGTTGTCGAGAACGCGTCAAAGCCCGTGCCTACGCCGAGCATCGCAAACGCGCCGACGATTGCCGAAGCCGCGCCGCCCAGACCGTTAAGAAGAGCGACCATTTGCGGCATCTGAATCATTTTGACTTTCTTTGCAAGGACAATACCCGCAACCGTGCCGAGCGCAAGCCCGATATAGAGCGTCCATACCGCCGCAATGTGGCTTGTGCCGTTGCCGTACACGATAATAAGGATAATCGCAAGGAGCATGCAAATCGCGCTGAAACGATTGCCGATTTTGCTGTAAGCGACTTTGCCCATCATCGCGATGCCCAAAAGCACGCCAAGCGACAATACGATTGCCATTGCAAGGTAAACCCAATCGCGCGCCGATGTGCCCGCGCCTTTTGCGATGACGTCCATGCAGCAGATTACCGCAAGGAGTCCTGCGCCCGCAACTGCCGACGCCGCGTAAATCACGGTTTGCCCTTTCGCCTTCTTTTTCGCAATCATGCCGAGCATACGGTCGGTAACCATAAAGCCGCCGACGACGTTGACCATCGCGAGAGCGATTGCAAGAGAACCGAATATCGCGGAAAGCACGATGCCCGCCGTACCGAGTTTGAAAAGCGAGGCACTTGCCGACAACGCGCCAAGCACCGTAACGCCCGACAAAGCGTTCATACCCGACATAAGCGGGGTGTGCAAAAGCGTCGGAACGTTTGAAATAAGTTTGTAACCGACAAGCGTCGCTACAACGAATACGCCAAGAAGAATCAGCTGAAAGTAAATCGCTTTTTCAAGGCCGAAGTTGCCCATTGCGAGCGCGCCGGTAATAACAGAGTTTAACGTTGATAACATATTAAATTCCTGCCTGTATCATTATTAAAAATACCCCCTGCCCGAAAGCAGGCAGGGGATTGCCTTTTGTTGATAAAAGTTAATGCTGTGAAGCGGTTTTCGCCATATTCGCCGTTTAAGCGGTGATTATCATCTTTTAAGCGGCGAGATTTAGATGAAGTTCTGACGTTTCTTTTAAGGTTCCGAGTTTTCCAGTGTACTATTGCGTACACGAAAACTCGGGTTCTTAAAAAAACTCAGAAATTCGCTAAATGTCGGCGCTTAAAGTCCCATCGCCTCGCGAGCACCTTTGTGTACGATTTCACCGTCAATCGTTACGAGAATGCTTTGTACGATTTCGTCGTTCATATCAAGTTTAATGCTGCCGTCTTTCGCGAGGAACGCAAGCAGATTGTAGATGTTGTATGCGAAGAGCCAGGTCGAGCTGGTGGGAAGTTGACCGGGGATATTCTTAATACCTTCGATAATGACGTTGTGTTTGATGTCGCGGATACCGGGAGAGGTGATTGCACAGTTGCCGCCCTGGTCGATGGAAATATCGATAATTGCAGAGCCGGGTTTCATTGAAGCGACCATTTCATCGGTAAGGAGCGTGGGAGCGAGTTGTCCTTGAAGGAGTGCCGAGCAGAAGATGATGTCGGCGTTTTTGACTGCGTCTGCAAGTGCCGCGCGTTCTTTTTCAAGCCATTCTTCGGGAAGACGTTTTGCATATTCGACAACGCCTACGCGACGTACCGCGATTTCTTCGGGAACACCGGTCGGGACGATTTTCGCGCCGAGCGACATTGCCTGTTCGTTTGCGGAAGGACGGATATCGGCAGAATATACTTTCGCGCCGAGACCTTTTGCGGTTGCGACCGCACGAAGACCTGCAACGCCGGTACCGATGACGAGAACGTTTGCGGGTTGGATAACGCCGACTGCCGAGCCGATCAAAGGCATGAATTTGGAGATGTCGTTTGCGCCCATGAGCATGCCCTTATAGCCTGCACAGGTGCTCATCGAGGACAAAGCGTCCATGGATTGTGCGCGGGAGATACGAGGTACGCCGTCAAGGGTAAGGCCGATAACGCCTGCCGCCGCCATATCTTTGACCATCTTGTGGTTTACGGGAGACGCGGGGTGAATGAACGTAATAATATATTGACCTTTGTGCATCATCTCGATTTCGTGTTTGCCCTTTTCTTCGTTGAAGAGAGGTTCCTTAACTTTCAGGATAACGTCGGATTTTGCAAAAATTTCTTCGCAATCTTCAAGAATGGTTGCGCCTGCGGCAAGGTAATCCTTGTCATGGTAGTGCGAGCCTTCGCCTGCGCCTTTTTCAAAAAGAACGGTCATGCCTGCGGCGACCATTTTCTTTACGGTGTCGGGGATTGCAGCAACACGCGCTTCGTCGTGCATAATTTCCTTGGGGATACCAACTATCATTATTATTTCTCCTTTATTTTCGGCTTTCGCCCTTATTTTATAATTTCGCGCTTTCGCGCATATTTTACTTTTCTTTTTTCGCCTTTATGGGGACGCTGTATTCGTTCTTCGGACTGCTTAAAACGATGCTCGTCTGCGTCTTTGAAACGCCGGGGATACTCTTGATTTCGTTCAGCACGCTTTCAAGCGTTTTCGTATTGTCGGTGACGACTTTCAGAAAGTAATCGAATTCCCCCGCGATATACAGACATTCCGCAATGTGGCGGTTGTCCTTGACCGCGGCGACGAAACCGTCGTTGAACTTCGGATGGTCGATTGCGACGCTTATAAGCGCGGTGACGTCTTTGCCGAGTTTTTCAGGGACGATAATCGCGGCATAGCCTTTGATAACGCCCGAGTTTTCAAGTTTTTTGATGCGTTCGATAACGGTGGACGTGGACAGCTTAACCTTCTCGGCGATTTCGGACGAATTCGCACGAGCGTTTTTCATAAGACACTGCAAAATTTTTACGTCGGTGTTATCCACGGTTATCTCCTTTTTCCTTACTATTCGATTTTAACATACGTTATATGCGGTGTAAACGAAATTATTGATTTTTTTCCGAATTTTTTACGGAAAAGCGTTCTTGTAACAAAATTTTTTTCGGAAAACCCTAAAAATAACAAAAAATTTCAATATCATTCAAAATATTACGATACGACGTAGCGGGCGCACGAAAAAACGGTCGTCGCCGACCGTTTCGTTTTCGTTATTTACCGCGCAAGGTTACCGTTTTGTCCGCCTCGTACAATATTGCGTAATAGGTATCCGTCCACTTCCCTTTCGTCGGATATTCCATTATTCTTTCCTTGGCGTGCGGGGTGTAATCGGTGCTTAAAATATTCGCGCCGGACTCGATTCCGTTTTTGTACCAGTGGTCTTTCACGACGGCGTACCTGTCCAGCCTTGTTCTGACCATAAAGTTGTCGCGGTTTATCGCCTCAGAAATACGGTCTTTGTGTTTCGTCGGATCGTTCAGAATCACTGTGAACGAGAAACGGGAATAATCCTTGCCTTTTTTCAGGACGGTGTTGTAGTCAAGGGCGATATTCATCGCGCTTTTTTGCATATCGGGATCGCGCTGCATGTACGTTTCCAGGCTGTCCTTTTCGTGTAGCAGGAAAATGATTTTTCCTTTCAGACTTTCAACGGTCGGATAAGCGTTTTTCGCGCGGAATTCGTCAAAGTCGGAAACGCCCGCCGCGTCAAGCAGCTTTTTGGGAGTAACGAGTTTTTCGCCGAAGTTATTAAACAGCATTTCGTCGAATTTATCAAAGGCTTCGAGGTCGAATTTTTTGCCGCCTTTCGGCTCCACAAGGACGATAATCGGCAAAGCGTTTTCGTTTCTGTCCATCCACATTCTGATTTCTTTAAGACCTTTGTCGAAGTCGATCATCGTGCTGTTCGTTTCCAGTATATCGCTGTGCAGACACTCGATTCTGAACCCGTCGGCGGTTTTCACCTTGTTCGCGTCAAGTTCGATACTTCGGATACCGGCGTTGAGCTGTTCGGTAATCGTGTCGAAGATATAATCGTATTGCTTCCCCATTATCGCCGCAAGCGGGCCGTGATAAAAATACTTCGTTTCGGGAGTGAGCCCCGTTTTGTAACTGTTGTGCGACGCGATATACCTTATCTCGTTAAGCTTTGCGCCGAGGACTTCCGCCATATCGGTGCGGGTAAGAAACTCCTCGTCGTTCACCTTTGAAAAGTTTTCGTCGGCAGCGTAACGTTGTTCAAGAAGCGCGACATATTCGTTCTGCCAGTCCGCCCAGACGCTTTTCGCGTCCTTTGCCGAAACGGTTGCCGCGATAAATCCCGACAGCGCAACGAGAAAATACGCCGAAAAGCCCCATATAAAAATGACAAGCGCCCATTTTGCGCCCTTTTTCATCGGTTTTTTCGTTCTTTCTTTTTCGTCCATAATATATCCACCCGAAACTATTCTTATATAAATAATTTACCATATAAAATGCGGGTTTGTAAACACGTTTTTTTTCGGCGAAAAAATATTTTTGGGATTTTTTTTCATTTTTCTATCAAAAACTATTGACAGCGTCGTTTTTTGTGCTATGATATATATCGTCAGGCGATATACATAAGGAGGCGAAATAAAATGGCAATAAGCGCCGATATGCTGCGCGGTCACACCGAAACGATAATTCTCGCGCAACTTATCAAAAACGACAGCTACGGCTATGAAATAAGCAAGGCGATCGAAGACCTTAGCCACGGCGAACTTGTCCTTAAAGACGCCACCCTTTACACTGCCTTCCGCCGTATGGAACACGACGGGTTTATCGAAAGTTACTGGGGCGAAAGCGACGCCGGCGCAAGACGCAGATATTACCGCATCACCAAAAAAGGCCGCGCCTTTTACGACTTCAACAAAACCAACTGGTTTGACACCATAAAAATAATGAAAGACTTAATCAACGGAGGAACAAAATAATATGTTAATCGACCGCTTCAAAAAGTATCTCGAACAACAATTCCGCGCCATCTCTCCCACGAAAGAGGCAATGGAATACCGCGAAGAAGTTTTGCAAAACCTTCTCGACCGCGCGCAGGAATACAGGATAAAAGGTATGACGGACGAAAACGCCATCTACGACCTGTGCATCGACAGTCTCGGAAACTTCAAAGACACGCTCGTCGATTTTGAAAACCGTCTGGACAACGTAAAGCGCGCAGTGCCCCGCATCGGCGCAAGAGTGCTCACCGGCATCGCAATCGCGCTGTTTGTCGTGATCGGATATCTTTCGGTCAGTTTCGCAACCCGCGCCTGGGACAAAACCTGGCTCATTCTTGTGGGCGGCGCGTTTATGGGCGTTATCGCAGGCGCGATTTTCGGTATTATCGTCCTTGCGAAAAAGAAAAGACACCTTGCAATCCGCGGTCTGTCGCACGTCATCATCGCGCTTACGTTCACGTTTATTTTTCTTATTCTGCAAATACTCGTGCACTTCAAGTACAGCTGGATGACCTTCCTTGTAATGGTGGTCGCAATGCTTATCACCGACACCGCCGAGGCGTATTCTTACAACAGTAAATCAAGGCTTTTCGACCTGCTTGCAACCGTTGAAGTAACCGCCGTTATGTTGTACGTAATGCTGGGCGTGGCGCACGTTATCCCGTGGCATCCGTCGTGGCTTCTTCCCGTCGGCGCAGCCCTTCTCGACGTCGTTATCCTTATCGCCTCTCTTGTGAGTTATTCAAAGAAAAAGGATAAGGCTGCAGCCGAAAAGAAAGCGCGCATTGACGAAGCGTACTACACAATGTGGAACGACGAAAACAAATAACATCTTTATCTCGTAAAAACGATACGATAAAATACTGATTTTGAAACTATGAGCAAAACTATAAAAGCCGAAATGTGGGATAAGATGCAATATCTTTTCCGAAACTATTACGACCGTATGGTGCACGCAACCCTGACTTTCGACGGGCTCTTAGACGCCGACGCGCTTAAAAACGTGCTGGTCATAATGTGCGAAAAAGCCCCCGTGCTTCACAGTAGTTTTCACGAGAATCCCGTCAATCCTTACTGGAAGGTGGAGCCTTACACCGTCAACGATATCCTGACAATAAAAGACAGCGACGATCCCGAAAAAGAAGCGTACGATTTCCTGTGCCAGAGTATCCCCGTTTCAAGCAACGTACAGTTTAAGGTGATTGTCCTGAACAAGGACGGAAAATCGACGTTTGCGATGATCGTCAACCATATGTGCTTTGACGGCGGCGACTTCAAATACTTTTTGAAAAAACTTGCAAAAAACTACAACGCGATTTTGAACGGCGAAAACCCCACCGACCTTAAACAAGGTACGAGAAGCGCGGAACAGGTTTATACGAAACTCGACGCAGCCGACAAAAAGGTCGCGAAAGGTCTTTTCAAAAACATCAGCGCGGTGAAAGACAAACACGTATTTCCGCTGACCGAACCCCGTCCCGACGACCACACGATGATCAACATCAGAAAAATCGACCGCGACACTTTCCTTAATATGAAAAACGCAGGAAAACGTCTGGGCGTTACCGTCAACGATATGCTGCTTGCGGCGTACGTGCGCGCACTTTACGATATTTCGGGCATGCGCGACGACGAAACCCTTTCAATCCCCTGCATGGTCGATTTGCGCCGTCATATCGAAGGCGGCGACGAGGCCGGCGGGCTTGCAAATCACACGGGATTTATGCTTTGCACGGTGCATAACAAGGGCGAAACGATCAACGATACGCTTATCAACGTCATGCGTTCCACAAAGAAAAGCAAGCGCGACAAATATATGGGGCTTTACAGCCTGCCGCTTCTGAAACTCGCCTATACCATTCTGCCCTTTTCGATTTCGGAATTCGCAATCAAAATCGGGTACGACAACCCGCTTATCGGTATGAGCAACATCGGGCTTCTTCCCGTCGATAAACTGACTTTCGGCAATGCGAAACCCGTTGACGGATTTATGACGGGCGCAGTCAAGTACAAACCCTTTATGCAACTTGCGCTCACAACCTTAAACGACGTCGTAACGATGACGATTGCAATCCGCGGCAACGACGACGACAAAAAAATCGTTGAAAAATTCTTTGACCTTATCGTGGGAAACGTGAAAGAATTCGACCGCTTAAACGCAAGATAATTTCCTTCCCCCTTATATATTTAAGAAACGCCCCGATTTTTCGGGGCGTTTCTTTTTTTCTTCGTTTATTTTGCAAGGCGTTTTATCGCCTCTTTCGCGCTGTCAAGGAAGTCCGCGTCAAGTGACTCGACGTTGCCTTCGTCGCAGGCTTTTGCGATGTTTTTGTCAAACGGAATCCGTCCGAGAACTTTCAGGTCGAATTCGGTTGCGACTTCGTCGACCTTGCTGTCGCCGAAAATCGAAAACTCTTTGCCGCAGTCCGGGCATTTGACGTAACTCATATTCTCAACGACGCCCAGCACGGGGATATTCATCATATTTGCCATCTTCACGGCTTTGCCGACAATCATCGACACGAGTTCCTGCGGGCTTGTCACGACGATGATACCGTCGACGTTCAGGCTTTGGAAAACCGTAAGAGGCACGTCGCCCGTTCCCGGGGGCATATCGACGTACATAAAGTCCACGTCGCCCCAGACGCAATCCGTCCAGAACTGTTTCACCATACCCGCGATGACGGGACCGCGCCATACGACGGGATCGTTATTGTGTTCCAGTAAAAGGTTTGCCGACATAATTTCAATGCCGCCCTTTGATTTCACGGGATAAAAGAAACTGCCGTCGCTGTCGATGGGACCGTCCACGTTAAACATGCGCGGAATCGACGGACCGGTAATATCAGCGTCCAGAATCGCCGTCTTAAACCCTTGTTTTGCCGTAATCGACGCCATAAGCCCCGTTACGAGAGATTTGCCCACGCCGCCTTTTCCCGACACGATGCCGATAACGTGTTTGACCTTCGACAATGCGTTTACGGGGACGGTAAAGTCGGTTTTTTCGCTGCAACTTCCGTGGCTTTCGCAGGAGCTGCAATCGTGCGTACATTCACTCATAAATTCACTTCCTGTTTTCAATATTATTTATCAAAAATTCGATACCGATTTTCAAATCGTCATAAGTATCGTCAAAATTGCCGGTATAATACGGATCCGCGACGTCGCGGGATTGCCCTGCATATTCCAGAAACTTTTTTACCTTCTTTTTTTCGTCGGGCGCAAAAAGATTTTTGAGATACGCGACGTTTTTGTCATCCATTCCCAAAAACAAATCGTATTTGTCGTAATCGGTTTTTCTGACCTGTTTCGAATAATGCGGGTACGTCGGAACACCGTGCTCTTTCAGTTTTTTCAGCGCATCGGGATAAACGGGGTTGCCCGCTTCGAGCCCGCACGTCGCGGCGGAGTCGATAACGTATTTTTCCGATATTCCCCGCTTTTTCAAGGCGTCTTTCATCATAAATTCCGCCATTGCGCTGCGGCAGATGTTTCCAAGGCACACGAACATTATTTTCATAAAGTATATGATACCACTTTAATATCGGAAAGTCAACGGCGAACGGTTGACATAAAAGCGCGCGGTGATATAATTTATTACGTTTGTATGGAAGAATATATTAAAATTATCGTATATATTTTCGCAGGCATTGGCGCAGGCATAGGCACGGGATTTGCGGGATTGTCCGCCGCCGCGTTTATCGCACCGATGCTTGTCGCATTTCTGGACTTCCCGTCGTACGACGCCATCGGTATCGCGCTGATTTCCGACGTTCTGGCGTCCGCCGTGTCCGCAACCGCTTACGCCGTCGATAAAAACATTGACGTGAAAAAAGGCTCGAAAATGCTTGTCGTCGTTTTGTGTTTTACGGTTCTCGGGAGTTTTCTTGCGTCAAAAATCGACAATCACCTTATGGGCAACTTTTCCATTTTCGCAACGTCACTACTCGGGCTTAAATTCATCCTTGTTCCCGTCAACGGCAGAGATCCCTTAAAGGACCGCTTGTACAAAAACAAATGGTGCGACGCGGTTCAGACCTTTACGCTGTCGGCAATGATTGGTATGATTTGCGGATTCGTCGGCGCGGGCGGTGGCATGATGATGCTCCTTGTACTCACGTCGTTTATGGGATTTCCGCTTAAAAAGGCGGTCGGCACAAGCGTGTTTATCATGACGTTTACCGCGCTTGTCGGGGCGGTATCGCATTTCGGAATCGGCGGCTTGCCCGACACTACGGCAATGATAACCTGTATATTCAGCACGCTCGTTTCGGCGCAACTTGCCGCGCTTATCGCAAACAAGGTAAAGCCCAAGACGCTTAATATTACCGTCGGCGTGGTACTTTTAATCCTTGGCATAGTGATGCTTGTTTTGCACTCGTTCTTCTGAAAAACCGCATTAAAAAAACCCGCAGACTGCGGGTTTTGTTTTGTCTTTTTTTACAGGGATTTTTTGGCTTTTCTTGCTGCCTTTTTCGCTTCTCTTTTTTTGAGGACTTCTTCGCGTCTTAAATCGATTTTGTCTTCGATGTTGCCGACGGTCGTCTGGAAGCGCACGTTATACTTTTTATCAAGCGCCCACATCGCCGCAAATACGACGACGAGTATCGACCATACCACCGCAAGCACTTTCCACATTGCGGGCGTTATTCCGCGGTACAGACCGAAGAACGACTGTATGTCGATAAACGACAGATGCACGAAGTAACACAGCACCAGAAGCGCGATTACGCCCACGAAAAGCACCGCGTGCAACAGGTTGAACGGCCAGCACGATTTGAACACGAACAGGTATCCCGCAAACACGGTCGCAAGGAAATACAGCGCGTGCTGTTCGTCCGGAGAAAGCCCCGTGAGTATCGTCTGCGTTGTGATTACGATTGCGATAATACCCGCCATTACGGTTACTATGCCGGGCACCGCATTCATAATGACTTTTGGCAAAAACCTGCCTTCCACCCTGTTTTTATTTGGTTCGAGCGCGAGTATTCCCGACGGAATCCCGATCGTTACCCCGCCAAGCAGCGTCAGATGCCTTGGCTCGAACGGCAGAATCGACGGCACGATAAGGAACAACAGCGCGATAAGCAAGTTGTAGCCCGTCTTTACAAGGAACAACGACGCCGACCTTTCAAGGTTGTTTATGGAACGTCTGCCTTCCGCAACGACTTTCGGCATCGACGCGAAATTGCTGTCAAGAAGCACCAGACTGCTCACGTTCTTTGCGGCGTCCGAGCCCGAAGCCATCGCGATCGAACAGTCGGATTCCTTTAATGCAAGCACGTCGTTGACGCCGTCGCCCGTCATTGCAACGGTGTGTCCGTTTGCTTTCAGGGCTTTTACAAGCAACAATTTCTGATCGGGCAGAACCCTGCCGAATATCGTGTATTTTTCCGCCGCGTCGATGACTTCCTCGTCGGTTTTCAGTGTTGACATATCAATGATACTGTCGCAATCGGAAAGCCCTGCGCGTTTTGCGACGGCGCGCACCGTCACAGGGTTATCGCCCGAAATAATTTTGACGGTAACGCCCTGATCCCTGAAATATTGCAGCGTATCAGGGGCTTCCTTTCTTATTTTATCGGCGATGAATATAAACCCTTCCGCTTTCAGTCCGTCGGGAAGGTTATGCCCGATAATTCCGACGTCCGACGACGCAAGGACAAGCACCCTGAGCCCTTCTTCCGCCTTTTCGCGCGTGATTGCTTTTATTTCTTCCGCGGTATTGGGGAAAACGAATTCGGGCGCGCCCAGAACGTAACTTCTGCCGTCGATAACCGCGCCGCTCCACTTTCTGTCCGACGAAAACGGCACGACAACGCTGACTTCGCCCGCCGCCTCGTACTGTCCGACGTAGTTTTTGACCGCCGCCGCCGTTGCGTTTTCATCCTTAACGGCGTCCGACAGATTTTTAAGGTGGCGGCAGAACTCGTCTTCCGACAAATCGACGGTTTTTATACCGTGGATTTCCATACTGCCTTCGGTAATCGTGCCCGTTTTATCAAGACATAACACGTCAACCCTTGCAAGCGTTTCGACGCAGTACATATCCTGTGCAAGGGTGTGGTGTCCCGCAAGCCTTATGACGCTCAGACAGAACACGACCGACGTAAGCGCGACAAGACCGCTCGGAATCATGCCGACCAACGAGCCGATTGTCGTCAGCACCGTACTGTTCATATCGTTGCCCTGAATGTAATATTTGACTGAAAAAAGAGCGATGCCCAGCGGCACAATGACCACCGACATCGTTTTTACGATTTTATTTAACGAATTTTTGATGACCGAAACGGGTTTTTTGAAATATTTCGCGCCGGCGGATATTTTCATTGCGAAGTTATCCATGCCGACGTGCACGACTTTTGCTTTTGCGCGTCCCGATACGACGTAACTTCCCGACATAAGGCTGTCGCCTGCGTTTTTCACGATTGCGTCGGGCTCACCGGTGATAAGGCTTTCGTTGACCTCGATACTGCCCTCGACAACGACCGAATCCGCGCAAATCTGGTGTCCCGCCTGCAATATCGTAACGTCGTCCATAACGACGTTTTTCACGGCGATATCCTTTTCTTCCCCGTCGCGAATAACCCGAACCTTCGGGGCGGAAATGAGCGACAGTTTATCCATCGTGTGCTTTGCGCGAAGTTCCTGCACGATACCGATAAGCGTATTGCAGACGCACAATATCACGAAACCGTAATTGCCCATGCCGTCCTCGTCGAATCCCGAAAACGCCGCGACGATGATTGCCATCACGAAAAACACGAAGTTGAAAAACGTGAAGGTGTTGTCGATAAGTATTCTGAGTACGCTTTTGGTTTTTATTGTTTGCAATCCGTTGACGAGCCCGCTCTTGACGCGCGCTTCGACTTCTTCGGACGTGAGTCCCGTTGTGAGATTGCAATCGGTGTTTTTGATTTCTTCCATACTTTCCACGTTGCGTTAAATTAATTTTATTATTGCATTAAATATACGTTGTTGTCAAGAAATGAAAAAAATATCCGCCGCCTTTACCGATTTTTTTCAACGAAAAAGGATAGCGAAAACTCGCTATCCTTCATTATCGTGTTTGTTTTACTTATTTGTTTGAAATCTTTTTGTCAAAGTTTTCAAGCGCGCGGACAGAAATTGCATAGCAATCCGCAAGACAATCTTTGTTAAGGTTGTCGTAGCTGTCTTTAAGCGTGTGGTAATAATCTTCCAGAACGTGGTTCAATGCGGTGATACCAGTTGCCCTGAAACCTGCCTGTGCGAACGCTGCGCTGTCGGTTGCTCCGCCGAAGGGAGGAACAAGAGTTTTGTTGCAGTGAATGCCCAGTTCTTTTGCCGCTTCCATAAAGCTGTCGGAAACTTCCTTGTCGGCTTTGACGGTTGCGTTAAGGTCGCGGTAATTTACACCCAGGAATTTCGGATCGTGAATAGTGTCGAAAGAATAAATCCAGGTGGGAACGTCGTCGAATTCGCCTTTGTGTTGTTCGCACCACGCTTTCGCTCCGCGGAGTCCCGCTTCTTCGGAACCCGAAAGGATCACGCCGACTTCGGTATGTTCAAGTTCGATACCTTCGTCTTTCATCGCTTTAAGGATTGCGATGCCCATAAGGCAAGCCGTAAGGTTGTCGTTTGCGCCGTCAACCGTCGTGTTCGGATCCCACATGCGGTACATACCGAAATAGAAAGGTACGAATGCAAGGTTCGCGATGCCAAGCCAGAACAGAACGCCGTTTTCGGGTTTAAGAATCATGGGTTTGAAACCGGTGAGTATAGCCGTCGCAAGGCTGCATCCCATAAGGAACAACGCGCCAAGGACAACGATAACGATGTTCGCTTCGTAAACTTTGCCGCCGAACTTATTGTTGACGGGCCAGTTCCACGCTGCGTCGGGGTGACCGTTGAAAAATACGCGACCTTTGACTTCGCCCGTGCATTTCTTGATTGCGGTAACGTTCGTGCCCGTCTTTTCGGGGAACAGGAAGTCGAAAGTCTTTTTGTAAAGACCGAATTGCATTATCATTACGTAGAAACCGAAAACGATAAGCGCAAAACCTAATATCGGCAGGAAGAAGTATGCGATAAGCCCTGCAAGAACGCAGGTGATCGTGATATAAATCCAGCCGAAAAAGCTGCCGGGATTTTCCTTAAACGATTCAACGTCGGAGCGTTCGCATCCGCAGTCTTTTTTAAGGACGTCGGCCATATACTCGCAAGCGATTCTTTCGCCTTCTTCGCCGGGAGTACGTTTGGGCATATCCTTGCAGATATGGGTGATTTCGTCAACCATATATTGCGCGGCGTCTGCCTTTTTTTCAATCAATTTTGAAAAATTTGCCATAATTTTCTCCTCTTATTTTTTATATTTATATGATTATCATATCACAAAAACGACGCTCTTTTCAAACAAACGACGTCTTTATTTTTTTTACTATACAAACGACCAAAAATATACAGTAAAAACCGCAAAAAACCGTCAGACGTCAACGATAATGCCTTCTTTCACGAACTCGCGGGCGTCGCGCGGCGACTTTCCTTTGTATTTCTGGAAGTTGCGGTTGAAACTACGCACGCTGTCGTAGCCCGCTTTTTTTGAGATTTCCGCGACGGAAAGCGTGGTCGAATACAACAGATCGGTTGCGTAATTTATGCGGTAAATATTCACGACGTCGGAAAAATTCGCGCCGAAATATTCGTTGAAAACAGCCGAAAGATAATTGTAAGAATATCCCATTTTGTCGGACAGGTCTTTCAGGCTTATGTCTTCCGTGAAATTGTGCGAAACGTATTTCGCGATTGCGTTCAGGACGTCCACTTTCTTTTTGTCGACAGGGATAAACGCCGTGTGCGTTTCGAACTCCGCAAGAATATGATACAAAACGGCTTTTAGCTTGAACGTGTTGGTAACAAAGGGCATTTTCCTTGTCAGCGATTCCGCAAAATCTATCGAGAAAACGGGGAAAGTCGCGACGTAACCGTCGTGCTTTTCGTAAAAGTCGGGAACCCAATCCTTTGAAAACTTACAGATGAAGACGTTGCTGTAATCGGGCGTTTCGTAAGCGTGCGCGAACTTTGGCGGAATTACCATACACTTCCCCGCGCGAAGACGATAAATTCTGTCCAGCACGGTAACGTTTGCAAGCCCGTCGTTGCAGTATAAAAACTCGTACGTTTCGTTGCAATGCATCGGGAAGCATAAGTTCTTTTCAACGTCGCAAGATAAATAATTTTCCCCTGCCTGTTTGTGTTTTTCGAAGTCCAACATATCCCACCTACCGTAAATTATGTCTATATTTTACCACCGAATAAGAAAATAATCAAGCCCTCCCGAAAAATAGGAGGGCCTTAACTTATTCTGCTTGTTCTGTTTTTTGTTCGGCTTTTGGAATTTCGGCGTTATCGTCGTCCCGTCTGAACCCTTCAACGTCGGAAACGGGAAGAGAGAAAACTATCGCGCCTGCGTCGGTGCCCGCGCCCGCCGTCGTTACGATGGAACGCATAATGTCCGCTTTCTTTTCCTTTTTCGCAACGATGATAATGATTTCTTTTTCGCTTGCAATCGACACGTTGAAGAATTTCTCGGTGCCCATGCCGCCCGTACCCTTTGCGTGGATAACGGTGCCGCCGCCCGCGCCCGCAGCCCTTGCGGCGTCCATAACGGCGTCGGTATGCCCTTCGTTTGCAATCGCGAGAATGAGTTCGTATTCAAAATTTATATCGGGTGCTTTCATATCCTTGTTTCCTCCGTTCAAAAAATTGAGGGTGCTGCCGCCGCCGACGCTTTTAATCGGGACGGAAATCACAATGCCGTTGCCGGGTGCGTCGATGTAAAGACGGCGTCGTTCTTCCATGATGAGCGACTTCGTTTTGTTTTCGTCCGCGACCGCAAAAAGGATTCTTTTATCGGTGGACTCGATCCCCCACAAATCGCGTATCTTCTGCGACGCGGTGCCGTGGCCGATAAGCGACAGAATCACGGGGATTTCCAGCCGTTGACAAATGTTATTCAGAATCGACAATCCGTTGGGATTGATTACCGAGATTACAAAGTACATATCAGTTCCCCCACAGTTCGATAATATCGTCGTCGCCGTAAACGACTTCGGGTACGCGTTCCGCGCGTTGTTTCTTCTTCTTGTAAACAAGACCGGTGATCTGAATGGAAATAAGCGGCATCATCGCAACGAGTGCGACCGCGCCGAAAGCGTCGCTTAATATATTGCCGCCGCGCGCCGAACATACGCCGATGAAAAATTGCAGCATGAACGTCGCAGTCATCGGTCCCGACGCAACCCCGCCCGAGTCGAACGCGATTGCCGTGAATATGTCGGGGACGAAAAACATCAGTATAAGCGCGACGAGATAACCCGGCACGATAAACCAGAGTATCGATATCCCCGTAAGGACGCGGATCATCGAAAGCCCCATCGCCAACGCGATTGCAATCGACAGGCTCAGCTTAATCGCTTTGCCGGGGATTGCGCCCGAACTCACGTCTTCGATTTGCTTTTCAAGGACGAATACCGCGGGCTCGGCGGAAATAATGAACCAGCCCATAAGCATTGCCACGGGAATGAGAATATATTGCGTCCAGCCGCTGTACAGTTGCTGACCGAGATATAACCCCAGCGGCGAGAAACCGACGTTTACACCCGTCAAAAACAACACTAAACCCACGTATGTGTAAAGAATACCGATGAGCGTTTTCAAAAAACTCTTTTTGCTCATCTTGAAAGCAGCCACCTGGAAAATCAAAAACAGTACGATAATCGGCGACAGTGCAATCGCCATTTCTTTCATATATGCGGGGAACGCTTTCAGGTATTCCAGCCCCATTTCGGTCGTCGTTTCCGGGATGAACGGAAGGTTCACGTCCGCAACGCCCTGTCCCTTGTAAAAGAACCCCAAAATCAGCACCGCAAGCACCGGACCTATCGAACATAACGCGACAAGACCGAAACTGTCCGCTTCCGCCTTTTTATCGCTTCGGATATTCGCGACGCCTATGCCGAGCGCAAGGATAAACGGCACCGTCATCGGCCCCGTCGTTACCCCGCCCGAGTCGAAAGCAATCGACAAAAAGTTTTTGTCGGCAAACGCCGCAAGCACGAATATGATTATGTAAAACGCAAGGATAAGCCATTTGAGCCTTATGCCCAGAATCGTCCTGAGCATGCACACCGCAAGGAACAACCCTACGCCGACGCCCACCGTAATCAACAGGACTTTGCCGTCGATGTGCGGCACGGTTTCCGCAAGAACTTGAAGGTCGGGCTCCGCAATCGTTATCGCAACGCCCAGAATAAAACTCACAAACAAAATAAGCGGCAGGTTTTTCGACTTCGTAAGAGTCGTGCCGATGCGGCTGCCGATCGGCGTCATGGACGTGTCCGCACCAAGCGTGAACAGCCCCATTCCCACGATTATCAGCAACGCGCCGATAAGGAACGACAACAATAAGCCCGTCGGCACAGGTTGTATCGACAGACACATTATCGCAACTATGATGATTATCGGCAAGGTCGATACGAAAGACTCCCTTATTTTTTCCGTGATAAGGGCGCGCTTCTTATGCACTGCCTGCACGTCGATTTTATTGAGTTTTTTTGCTTCCTTCTTTTTCATTACGTTTCTTATTATACATAAATATAGTTTTTATTGCAAGTATATAATTATTACTTAATATTAACCTAAATTTTATACACTTGTAAGAAAATTCGGTTTTTGAAAAAGAGCAACAAAAAAGCACGCGGCGAGCGCGTGCTTTCGTTGATAATCAAGGCTTAAAAGAAAGGATTTATTTCGTCTTCGACGATAATCTTATCCATCATCTCGTAGAAGTCCCATTTCAGGACGTCCCAATATCCGCCGACGGTACCGTGGTTCGTGTTATAGTAGCAAATCGTCGTGGTCTGGCGCGCTTCCGGCAAGGGATAAATCGCGCGACCTTTCGTGTTGCTTGTCGTCTTGTCGCCATTGTAGTTAAGTCCGCCGAGGCATGCGTTGGTGGGCATCGTTCCGTCGCCGTCGCCAAAGAGTATTGCTTTGTGGTCGTAGGAATAATACTCGATGCTGGTAAGCGGCGTGTCGTACTTATGGTTTTTGGTGTCCCACATTTCGTAAGTAACCTTATTGACCTTAACGGTGTCGGTGTCTTTCGTCACGATTTGAACGCTCTTTTTGGTGTTGTATCCGACGCCCAGGCAATAAGTCGTGTTCACGAGTTCGGGCGCGTAAACGTTGGCTTCTTTGCTGTACACGCTTTCTTTGACGTAGAAGGAATCCCAGTATGCCGGCAGGTTTTTCATGCCGGGTTTAAGCTTGTCGTAAATGCCGTCGACGCCCGGTTTCCAGTCGCTGGTGTGCGCCCAGGGACGCGAGCAGTACCATTCGTACATATCTTTCACGGGTACGCCGTCAACGTAAACGGGGCTTTCGTTTTCGCCGTAATAATCGGAATCCGCAAAGGTCTGGAACGGCAGAAGTTGCATTACGGAAGTAAGGTTCTGTGCAAGCGGTCCCGCAAGTTTCTTTATGCCTTCCGAAATCGCGTCGACGCCCAGAACAACGCCGCCGAGGGTGTCGCCGACCGTTCCGTTTACAACGTCGGCAATCGCGCCCACGGGATCGTCAAGATAATAAATCGCGTCAAGTGAACCTGCCGTTGCAGGCGAGAACGCACGATAAGCGCGAATGATATCACTGGGTTTTTTAACAGCAGTTTGTGTCGTATGATTCTTTTGTGCTTCTGCTTCCGCTTCCAACCATTTGTTTTGAAGTCTTGCGATATATCCCGCAACGACGGGGCCGCCCATACTATGCGACGTGAGAATTACTTCTTCCCAGCCGTTGGTCTGAATGAATTGTTCAAGAAGTTCGGAATTGATCCTGTTGTCGATGCGCCAGTCGTAGTTGAAAACGACGACGTCCCAGCCCTGCTTTTCGTATCTGGCTTTCAGGTCCAGGCATTGCTGACGATACGCGGCGATTGCGCCGTATTGAATTTTTTCGCCTGCCGTGTATGCGCCGTATCCGTCGACGATTTCGCCGGAATCGTTATACAGCGTTGACTTGAACGTGCCGTCCGCGGTTGTGGGGCGAACGTTTGCGGGGCGCAGATTCGGATTGTTGCTTTTGCCCTGCTCGTCAAGCGTGATTTGCCATAATAAGTTTTCGACGGATTCGTCCTTGTACTTCATAATGCCGTCGATTAAGTCGTACGTCGTCTTGTCGGTAAGCACCGCCATAACAAGTCCCATCATATCCCCGCCGGGGAATACCTGCTGGAAATAAACGCCCTCGGCAACGGGATCCCAGATTGCCTCGTTCGTCTTCGTGTCGTACAGCCCGCCCGAAAGCAACGCCGTACAAATGACGACAGCCTTTTTATTCTTCGACGTTTCGCCCGGGGTGTCGCCGCATGCGGTAAGCACGCCAAGGCTCAAAACAACCACCACTATTACAAGCAGAATGCCGATAAGTTTCTTCTTCGCCTTCATATTTTCCTCCTGAAAAAGGGAACACTAACCCTTATACATTACTATAATAACATTACTTTGTGAAAATAACAACAACTTTCGTTTACATTTTTTGCCCGAAACCATTAAAAACCGACAACGAAAAACGGCAATCCCGCCGTTTCGGAATTGCCGTTTCGTCTGCTTTTTGAATTAAATCTCCGTCACCGTAAGAATTGCTTGTCCGGTTGATTTATGAGAAATTGTACTGGGCGTTGTAGATTTCGGCATAGAAGCCGTTCTTTTTAAGCAGTTCTTCGTGAGTGCCCGATTCCACGACGTCGCCGTTTTTGATGACAAGAATCACGTCGGCGTTGACGATTGTCGAAAGCCTGTGGGCGATGACGAAACTGGTTTTCTTACGCATGAGTTTGTCCATTGCGCCCTGTATCAGAAGTTCCGTGCGGGTATCGACCGAGCTTGTCGCTTCGTCCAGAATCAGCAGCGGTCTGTCCGACAAAAACGCCCTTGCGATCGTCAGCAACTGCTTTTGTCCGCCCGAAAGGTTTGTGAGCGATTCGTTGACGACGGTGTCGTAGCCGTCGGGGAGCATCCTTATAAAGCCGTCGGCGTGCGCGGATTTGGCGGCGGCGATAACTTCTTCGCGCGAAACGTTGTCTTTTCCATAAGCAATATTGTCGTAAATCGTGCCGCCGAAAAGCCAGGTATCTTGCAGCACCATCGAGAAACAACCCCTTACGCTTTCGCGCGAGACTTTGCCCGTGTCCGTGCCGTCGATTATTATTTCGCCGGAGTTCGGATCGTAAAATCGCATAAGAAGATTGACGATTGTGGTTTTGCCCGCGCCCGTAGGCCCGACGATCGCCACCTTTTGCCCTTTTTCGACGTGGATATTCATATCTTTGATAAGCGGGTTTTCGGGATTATAAGAAAACGCGACGTGGTTGAAGTCGACGACGCCCTGGACGTTTTCGGGCATCTCGCCTTCCCTTACGTCCATTTCTGGTTCGTCAAGCACCTCGTACACCCTTTTCGACGCCGATGCAACCCTTTGAATACTGCTTATCGCGCCGGCGATTCTTTCAAGCGGGGATGAAAACATTTTTGCGTAAATGACGACGGCGATAATGTCCGCGACGCTGACTACGTCGCCGCCGATTTTCATACCTTCGATTGCGAAATACGCGCCGATTAAACATATCGCGACGTAGGCGATATTGTTCGTGAGCGACACGACGGGCGTGATTATCGACGACAGGAACGTCGCCCTTTCTTCCGCCTTGCACATTTCGTCGTTGACGCGCGCGTGCTTTTCTTCCTGGCGGTTTTCCACGTTGTAACTTTTTATCGTCTGATACCCGGAATACGTTTCCTCGACAACCTGATAAATCTCGCCGGACGATTTGAACATCTTATCGAAATAAGGTTCGCTCTTCTTTGCGATGACGTACGACACGACAACCGATGCAGGCACAAACGCGATAACAATCAGCGCAAACACCCAGTTTATCGTGAAAATCATAACGATAATCGTCAGAAGTTGCAAAATGCCCATTAAAAGCGTTTCGACAATACTGTGGATACTGTTGCCCATTTGCGACACGTCGCCCGTCATTCTGTCAAGAAGTTGCCCCGCTTCCGTCCTGTCGACGTAAGACACGGGCAGGTACTTGATTTTCGTGGACATATCCATGCGAAGTCCCGCCGTAAAGTGCATGCTGACAATCTTGTTCGACGCCAGCATTTCGACGTAACTCAGCACCGAATACGCCGTATATATGACGATAAGAAGTATGAGTGTGTTTTTGATTTGTCCGACAAGATCGCCCGTCCCGTTATATGCGTTCAGGACGTCCAGAGCGTCCGACAAGAACTTGGGCGCGGCGATGTTTGCCGCCATCGTAAGCGCGCTTAATACGCACACCAACACCATGCCCCATTTGATTCTGCCGATTTCTCGGACAAGGCGCAGAATTATGCTTTTCGTTTCGTTTTTCGTCATTTTGTCGCCACTTCGAAACTTTTTCATAATGCGCCTCCTTCGACCTTTTGCCCCGTCTGCGACTCGTAAATTTCACGATATTGTCTGCACGACAAAAGCAGGTCTTTGTGCGTTCCGCGCCCGACGATGCGCCCTTCGTCCAGAACGAATATTTTATCCGCCGACGCCGCCGTCGACGCGCGTTGCGTCATTACGATTTTCGTTTTTCCCGAAAGGGTTTTATCGAGGTTTTCCTTGACGTGCGCTTCGGTCAGGAAGTCAAGCGCGGAAAAACTGTCGTCGAAAAGATAAATCGAACCATTTTTAAGCATTGCGCGCGCAATCGACAGCCGTTGTTTTTGTCCGCCCGACAGATTACTGCCGCCGCTTAGTATTTCGTAGTCGAGCCCCGTTTCGAGGTTTTCGACAAATCCTTTCAGTTCCGCGATTTTAAGCGCGTCGTACACCTGCTCGTCGGAAGCGTCCGCCGCCGACATTCTAACGTTGCTGCCTATCGTGCCCGAAAATATCGTGGCGTTTTGAAGCACGCACGTCACGTTGTTTCTGACGCGTTTTCCGCTGATTTCCGACACGGATTTTCCGTCGTAGGATATTTCGCCCGAAGTCGGGTTAAAAAACTTCATAATAAGTTTGACAATGCTGCTTTTTCCGCTGCCCGTACCGCCGATAAACGCGACCTTTTCGCCGGGCGCGATATCGAAAGACACGTCGCTCAACGCGTTCTCCGACGCCCCTTCGTATCTGAAATCGACGTGCGAAAATTTAAGTGCGCCCAAAAAAGCGGGCAGGTTTTCGTCGTCGGGTTCTTTTTGAACTTCCGTTTCCAGAATCTCGTTGATACGTCTGCTGTTTACGGCGACTTTCGGCAAAAACGCCAGCATCATCGCAAACATCATAATGCCGTTCATCACAAGCGCGACGTACTGCACGATGGCGATAATATCCGCCCCCGTAACCGCCGACTTTCCGCCCTGCATAAGCTTTGCGCCGACGTACAGGATAAGAATCGTGACAAGGTTAAGCCCCAACATGATAACCGGCGTAAGAAGCCCCATATTGACGTTGGCTTTTATGATGTTTTTCGCCATGACGAGCGTGGCTTCGTTGGCGCGGTCGCACTCGCGGTCTTCCCTGTTGAACGCGCGGATAACGCGGATACCCGTCAACCTTTCGCGGATAATGCTGTTCTGTTTGTCGATGTATTCGTCGCTCTTTTCCCAAAGAGGCATAATGCGACGCACGACGAAATACAGCACCGTCACGACGACCGGCACGAACGTGAACATGATAAGCGCAAGCCACGGATCGGCAAGAAACGCCAGCGCGCTTCCGCCAAGCACCAGAATGGGAATACTGATGACGCCCTGCATAAGCATACTCGCGCACTCTTCCAGAAGCCAGATATCGTTTGTGCTTCTCGTGATGAGCGCGCCCGTGCCCCAGTGATTGAGTTGATCGGGATTGAGCGTGTTTACCTTTTTGAAAATTACTTCGCGCAAGGTCTTTGAATATCTGCTGACGACGCCCGCCGAGATTTTGTAGGACAAAATGCCCACGACAAGCCCCATTATCGACACGCCGAGCATTATCCCGGAACACGCAAGCGTAACCGTCATATTCTGCCCGCCGATACCGTATTCCACGATATAACTCATAAGATACGGCAGCGCAAGACTTGCCGCCGAGGTTATCAGCGTCAAAAATACGACCAGCACTATTCTGCCCGCGTCGGGCTTTAACAGACGAAGCAACTTAAACATACTTTGAGATTATACCACATCGCACGCGGCGTTTGCGAGCGTAAAGATAACAAAACAATATATTTAATTATAATTAGAATTTCCCGCAACAAAAAAACCGCCTTTTCGGGTGGAATCTTGTCAAAAAGTATTCTTGTTTGTTTTTATGCGAATATGACGAATTGTGCAAGCATCAATATTCCGATTGTCATGCCGAACACCGTGAGAAGTATCGGACCCGCCCACCTGAACCACTTCGGATAAGTTACCGTCGTGAGTCCGAGCGTCAGTAAAAGCGTCGCGTTGGTAGGCATGAATACGTTGACGATGCCGTCGCCGAATGTGAACGCCAGCACCGCAACCTGCGGATTGATGCCAAGTTGCGAACATATCGCGCCGATCATCGGCATAAGCAGAAACGCCTTTGCGCTCCCCGACGTAATGAACAACTCGAAAATCAGAACGACAAGGTATATTATCAGAATAAGCACCGCGGGGTTTTGCCCTTTTGCCGCGTTTATCGTGTGATACAATATGGTATCCATGACGTGTCCCGCCTCGATAATATAGCGTACGCTGCTGGCGATAAGCACCATTCCCGTTACGGGCAGCAGCGTCAGCGCGCCTTTCAGCATTTCTTTTGCAAGGGCTTTGCCTTTAAGTCCGCTGTAAACGCACGCCACCACGCCGCCGATTATGTAAATCACGACGGTGATATACAATATATAGTCTGCAAGTTTGAAACTGCCGAGCGCGGGTATGTACGTCCCCTGCAAAAATATCGAAAGCACCGCGAAAAACACGATTGCAATCATACAGCCCGCAAAGAATTTGAGAGCCTTTGATTTTCCCGCGTCGTATACGAACGGACAATTTTCAAAATCGAAATTTTCTTTCCTTTTCAGATCTTCCTTATATACGGGCGAACGCTGCGGCTTTTTGTCAAGCATTTTCGCATACGGGAACATAAACGCCATAAGTATGACGTAACAAAGCACAAACGTCAGAATCCTTATGCCGATTCCGCTGAACATGGGCACGCCGACAATCGACTGAGCGATACCGACGTTGAACGGGTTTACCACGCCCGCCATAAAACCGAGCCCCGCCGCAAGCACCGAAAACCCAAGCCCTATCAGCGCGTCCCAACCAAGGCCGTAGCTTAAAATCACCGCAACCGGCACGATGGGTATCACTTCCTCGCTCATGCCCGACGTCGTGCCGAGAAACATAAACGCCAGAGGCAACAAAAACAACAAAAGATATCGCTTATGACCGTAATTATGGCGTATGGATTCCACCATGTAAACAAGCACGTCGGTTTTGTCCAACGCGTTAAATACCGCGCCGATTACGACAAGCATGAACAATATCGCGACAAGCGTCAGCGTGCCGCTGCCGCCAAGCACCAAAAACGGCGAAAGCAACACCTTCCACCAGGGAAGCCGCCCAAGCGACGGGTCTTCGTGATAATCGCCGCTGATATAAACGTTGCCGTCTGCGTCCGTGCTTCTTTCGTACTGTCCGAGCGGCAACGTGTATGCAAGCACGATCGACGCAATAATAAGCAGCACGACAACCACAACGGAAATTATCACCGACGCTTTGCTTATCGCAAGGATTTTCGGTTTCTTTTGCTGAATCGCAATCGCGTCTTTGCCGTCGATGATCGCAAACTCGTCCCCGACAGGGGTGTTTTCTTCAATTGTTTCCGCAACTTTTTCGGCAGTTTCCTCGGCGGAATTCCCGCCCGCCGAATCTTCCGAAAACGTTTCGTTTTTCTTTTTTCCTTTCATAATTTTATCCGAAAAAATTTAATGAGTTTACTATATCACTATATTCATAAAAACGCAAGAAATATTGCATAAATAATCGTTTTTCACTGCAAATTAATTGTTTTTCTCGCATATTTATGCAATTATCCACGTTTTGCAACACAAAACCGCCCTAAAACCACCGTCTTTCCTGCCGCATCCTGTCTTGCAAAGCAACGGCACGGCTTTTGCCGTGCGAAATCCCCACATAGTAAACATAAAAAAGACAAGTCGAACAGAGTTCAACTTGTCTTTTTGTGGCTATACCGTACGAAATAGCTACACTATCATTCCCGTTTACAGTCCCTCATTTTTGAATGCCACCTGCCATTCATTTACTATTTTATCAAACTCGTCGTTATGATAAACTTCGGGAAGATAAAGATATTTAACTTCGCCATACTTATACCTCATTACGGCATAAGCATACGCAAAGGCATCCATCTCCATATCTTGCAAAAAATAATCTGTATTCTCTTTACCTTCTTTATTCAAAGCGGTTACATAGTTATCCTCTTCCTCCGACCACTTCTTTGCCAACTCCGCATTATTACACTTTGTCGAATCATTGCGATAATCTTCAATTTCTAAATGCTGATAAATATGACGTATTTCGTGTAGAAGAAAATATTCAATATGTAACGGCTCTTTTTGTTGGAAAGAGAAATCAACAGCAGCAATATTCACGGTAACAATATTAGTCTTTTTGTCACAGCACGCAAAAATTGCAACTCTTTCATCGTAGTCAAATCCCCATTGAATTGTTTGGTTTGTTCTATAAAACCTAACATTAGAGTTTATTATATTGCTTATAACCGGTGAATATTGCTGCCGTAAAAGTTCAAACAGTTCTTTTTCTATTGTCATTCAATATCAATTACCTCCATCTAAGTTTCTTCCATACGAAAATATTACAATAAAAATTTTAATCGATCTTCAAAATAGGCTGGATACTTCTCTAATTTCGAAAATATTTCCTCTTTGTTCTGTTTTATATCTTCCAATAATTTTTCAGGTGATATATTATCGTCTCCTATAATATTTGTCAACTTAGTCGCAAGAACACGATCATTGAAGATCGTTTCGCATATAGATACAGCTGTTTTAGTCGCTACCCCGTACTTCACTCTTTTTTGCAAAATATTAAGCATATCTTTCAATCGTTATCGCAAATCATAGTTCTAAAATTTAATATCACTTGTTAGTGTTTGTCAAGCCGAATCTAAAAAAAAT
>OQVN01000106.1_pt1 | contig 32703 bp, 27 predicted proteins | sample 1691621 | NCBI WGS metagenome assembly OQVN01 (sample SAMN03418278, study PRJEB22391) | human gut metagenome | biome: human-gut; feature: organic feature; material: feces | host: Homo sapiens | place: Tanzania | collected 2013-01 | reverse complement strand
TAGCAATTAAATATGCAGCCACAGAAAACGGAAATTTCAATTTCAAAAATAAATCCACTATTGTAAAGTTGATTAATTGCTGGCACAAATAAGCAGATAGTGTCAAACTGCTTACGAAATGTATGATTTTATTCAACCATACATTTTTTTCTACCATTATTTTAAGTTCTTTTTCTCTTCGAAATAAACCTAATATCAAAAAAATCGATGTCAGCAATATCACAATGCCAATCAACAAATGAATCATTTGCGGTTGGCCGATTTCTTTTGCATATATAATCTTCAAAAAGGCATATATGAAAAAGGAAACAGTCGAAACAATAAGACAATGCCTCCTTTTTTCAAGCTTTTCGGCATTCTTTCTTAACCAACATCCCACGATCATTGCTATAAAGCCAATGAAATACCTCTCTGCCTGTACCGAGTCAAATATCACATGAAGTACTAATAAAAGAACAATTATAGTTGCTTCCATTTTCTCATTCTTTATCTTTTGAACTAAGAAAATCAACGGATAAAATAAAAATAGCGCACCTATAAACCAATACACCATGGGAAATATAAAGCAATGAAATATGCTTCCTACAAATTCTCGATTTGGCATAAACAAATAACTCAGCATATTAAACATCATGCTTAACGGAAGAATTCTTAAATATCTTTTTTTCACCCATGAACCGATTTCATTGAATGAGCTCCTTTCTATGGATGGAAATAGCGAAAAACCAGAAATCATAAAGAAGATATTATTTCCCAAATCTCCACCAAAACTAAGTACCGCTAGAGACTCCGGATACACATATGAGCAGTGAAAATTCACAATAAGTAAACATGCTATTGCTTTCACCAAATCAATTGTTATAAACATCATTTTCTCCGTATAACAGCATTCCATACAAATTTGCTATTTGAATACAAATATTTTTTTAATAATCTTTTGGGATCCTGAATCAGTCTATATACCCATTCCATGTTATTATTTTGCATCCATTCAGGCGCTCTTTTTATATTTCCTGCCAAATAATCAAATCCTGCTCCTACCCCTACCATAAATCCTTCTACTTTTCCCTGATGTCTTGCCATCCAATATTCCTGTTTTGGGGCTCCCAACCCCACCCATATAAAATCTGGCTTTGTTGCATTAATCCTTTTAATATCTTCTTCATCTTCCAAATCAGTTAATTCACGAAACGGTGGGCTGTACATACCGACAATTTTCACCTTAGGATACTTGTCCCTTAACACCTGTGAAATCTTCTCTATTGTAGTTTCTGTTCCACCGTAAAAAAAATGTGTATAGTTATTTTCTTCGGAAATGCTCAAAATCTCTTCCATATATGATGGTCCCGTCGTTCTCATCATATTACGATACCCTCTTTTTCTTCCGATATAAGACAATGGTCCTCCATCAGGTATTGCCATAATTCCTCCGTTTTGAATCATGCAATACGCAGCATCCTCGCTTGCCGTAACCGTAGTATACACATTGGAAACACACATATAATCCCCTGATAATTTATAAATGTTCTTTTTCGTAAATTTCAAAAGCCATTCCATATTAATGGCTGCAATGTCTACTCCCATTATGTTACATGTCGGTATTTCTTTTTTTTCAACTTTATGTTGATAGCTCACCCAAAGTATCCTCTCATCCATTTTTAACATTGGTTATTTCGACCCTCTTCTAAACAGAACGACTCCTATCGTCTGGAAGATAATCTTCACATCCTGTCTCAGCGACCACTCATCTATGTACTTCAGATCCAGCTTCACAACATCATCGAAATCCTTGATGTCACTTCGCCCACTGACCTGCCACATACCGGTCAGTCCCGGGGTGATGCTCAGTCTCCTGCGGTAGTAGATATTGTACTGCTCGAATTCGTCAACAGTCGGCGGTCTGGTGCCTACTAGGCTCATATCGCCTTTTACTACATTGAAAAACTGCGGCAATTCGTCAATGCTTGTTTTCCTGATGAAGCGTCCGACCTTTGTGATTCTGGGGTCGTTGTCCATTTTGAACATCAGTCCCTTGACCTCATTCTGCGCCATCAGTTCCTTCTTCCGTTCTTCCGCATTGATATACATGGAACGGAATTTATACATTTTGAATCTCCTGCCGTTCTTCCCGATACGTACCTGAGAGAAGAATACCGGTCCCTTCGATTCCAATTTAATTGCCAGTGCAACAAAGGGGGTAACGAGCAGCGTAATCAATACGCCCAAACTGCCGCCTACGATATCCATCATTCTCTTGATGATCATACGGCGGTAATCCATCTCTGTCACTGCATAAGTCATCACCGGCATCCCGGCGAATTTCCCCACACCTCTGCAAGGGATCTCGAAGCCGAACTGTTCCACACAGTTATGGCAGACTACACCCATTGCGAGGAATGACTGTACGAGAAGTTCCAGTTCCCGATGATCCATCTGCGGACAGTAGAGCAATACGACATCAACCGCGCTCTGTCTTGCCACATCAATGACATCCGCTTCCTTCGCCACGACAGGGATCTCGCTGATCTGCTCTCCTACATGATCAGCGTCCATCACAGCGATGGAATTAACCTCGTAGCTCCATGCCGCATCTTTCGCGATCTGCTCCATGATGTGCTCCGTTTCCGCTTCGCACGTTACGATCATGACCTTATCACTGCTACGGCTCTTACTATAATAGCGGCGCATATAGCTCTTGAACGCAATCCGTATCAGATAAGTCACGATCGTATTGATAACGACAAAATATCCCAATAACAGTCTGGAGAATTCCAGTTCCAGACGGAATACATAGATGTAAGCACTCGTTGCCAGGAACAGGATCACATTGTAGCGCACTACACGCAGCAATTCATAATAATATCCTCTCTGAAAGAAGTGCTTATACTCATTGGTAAAAAAATTGTTCAACATACAGATCAGGAGAAACGGCAGATAGATCTGCGCAATCTCCCGGTTCCCCAGTGGAGAATCCCCCCCTCGGAAACGTATCTGATATGCCAGTGCATATGATACCGTGATGCAGATGATATCCAGCAAAAATAAACCATAGCTCTCTATGATCTGATATTTTTTATTGTAGTTGTTCATTCCTTACTGTCTTCTCCCGAAACAAAACCTGTGACAAATACAATAGCGGCAAATTCCACAACGCACTGAGCGGAAATAATTCCATGTATCCGTACACCGCCATTATTCCCAGTCCAATGACCGCGTAGTACTGCCCCTTTTTATTGCAATACCACATTCCGGCGATATATGCAGCCAGCACAAACAGAAAAAGAATCCACCCATAATTATATAATGCGGTTACATACATACTATCAAACGACGCTCTCCCTGCTTGCCCCGGCACAAGATTCCAAAGTCTGTCATATATACTGTTAATCTGATTGATACGTCCTGTCAGCATGAGATTGATCCACTGGTTAAATGCCTCACTTTTCTGTGCGATCAGAGGGAGCACCAGTGTAAGCACAGTAAGGACTGCCGGGATCGCCGTGAACAGATAACCGTATATTTTCTCCACATGAAAATGTTTTGCCACTACATAGCAAAGCACCATCAGGCACAGAAGCACCCAGACAAGCAGCCCCGTCCGGCACAAAAATACTTCATACGCCCCAAACATAATGAAGCAGCCTATGAGATAGCTATACCATTTCAGTCTCTCTCTATATACCAGAATTATCAACAATAATACCACAAAAATATTGGCAAACGCCGTGTTCGGCTGGTAATATCCGTAGCAATGCAGTTCCAGATAGTCCAGGTTTTTAGGCAGCCATACGGATTCATTCTCTATCACCCCGGTCGCCGCCAGCGTCAGTGTTCCGACAGTAAATATTGCTTTCTCCCAGAGCGCATATTTCAATGCTTTATCGAGATTCACGTTCTTAGCACCGAAGATTGCCATCAGCGTCAAGAGCAATGTTTTCTCCCCATTTCGTAAGAAAATGGCTCCGAACACCAATGTCAGCACCGCTATCACAACGAATTCTCTGAGGTTATAATCCGTCACTGCCATCTTAAGTACCAGGAATAATGTCGCCGCTGCGAATACATAGAGATAGATTCTGTCCTCCGAATTCAGTCCCATGGAAACCATTCCTGTCATAGGGAGCAGGAACAGCAGATAAAAGATTTCCTGATACCGGCTTAGTTTTTTTCGAAGTTCTAACATATATCACCCTCACTTTTTCGCTAATGAACCCAGAAAAACAAATGTCTGCTTTGCAGCCACTTGTTTTTCTTTGAGGCTCATTATATCATAACCATTATGTTTTCTCAACAATCTCAAAAGCTTATATGTAATCTATACGTAATCAAAGATGTGTATCAAACATTTCCTCATACCCACTGCTATCCACATGCATACTATATTCCCTCACATATTCCTGTGCCTTCTGCTGCTGTGCATAACAGTCCCCGGGCGACATATCTGCGATCGTCTGTATTGCCTGTACGAACTTTTCCGGTTCTTCCAGCGGTATTACGCTCCCGACTCCATTTTCCCCCAGATCCATCCAGGAGGTTCTGTCACTGATCACAGGGATGCATCCGCCGGTCAGTGCCTCATAGATGACATGCCCGTAATTCTCCCCCATAGTGGGGAACAGGAACACCTGATACCTGGAAAAGATCTCTGGTACGTGCTCCGAATCTGCTTCTCCACAATACTTCACTGTTATATTGTCCGGCAGCTTCTTGGCCAGATCCATACACTTCTGAAAATATTCCGGATCATGTTTCGAGCCATAGATATCGAATTCTGCTTTTCCCGTGATCTGTCCCAGCACTTCCAAAGCATACGACAGGTTTTTTTCATCCGAGATACGTGACAGGAAGATCACACGAAGTGCCTGATCTTTCATCGTCGGCGTCAGAGACATGTCTACCTGTCTGGGCAAGTCATGTGCGATTCTGCAGACAGCCTTTTTCCCAATCACGTTTCTGATATTGGCAGCTTCCGTTTCATCCGTTGCAGACCATTCAACCATCCGGAATCTTCCACTACATTTCATCCATAAAATATATAACTTCTTTTTGAGATTCTTACGCCCAAAAGCACCCGGAGAAAAGCTTCCCATAGAAGCCACTATCACTTTGGCCGGATACCAACGATCTCTCTTCAGCCGTAGTGCCATCCGCGCATAGTCATTATAACATCCGCAGATATATACAACATCAGCCCACACTGCCGCATCCTTCACCACTTTCGCAGTGAAGCCTCCCGGCACCACATACATGACATCCGCGTTTCCCACACGCTGCCATTCTCCGTAACGGATTCCGGGATAGGCTGTCTTGTCTCCATGATCTCTGTCGACTGTCAGAATCCTGAAATCATATTTTTCTCCCAGGCGGTCCGTCAGATTCTTAATACTGCGCACCGGTCCTCCGTCCTTATAGCCCGGAAGATATCTGCCGTTCAATATCAGGATTCTTCGCTTTTTTCCCTCATCCCCACCTGCCGGTCCTATCCTTCTGCCGCAGAACAACAGCATGCTCATCCCACTGTAAATCGTCATGGTAAACATACGATAAGTAAATGATCCATGCCCGTAGGAATGATTTTTAAACAACATAGTCCATACCACAGGAACAATGCAGATACACAGATACGGAATACATGCGCTCCAATTCCAGGCCTTGATCCCTGCTTTTTTCCGTAATATCAGAACCATCGCAAGTCCCACTGCGATCAATACCAGAAAATACACATTGGTAAAGCAGCTCAGATTAGAGGCCAGTGCCCGCAGCGGTGATATGGAGAATTCTCCGACATCCGGTGTTGAAGAACTTCTATAGACTACCTGTTCTACCGCTTCTCCGATCAGATTCCGCCTTAACAGCAGCGATGCGACCACCCATTTGGACGCCCACATTCCGGCATATCCGATTCCCCAGGCGATTCCACATTGCAATACGCGCAGGATTTTATCTTTTAATTTCGATGCATAACTGCGATTCAGTAAATATACCAGCGGCAGTCCCAGACTCATAAGCGGGAACGTCAGGAAATCCACATAAGCCGTCAGCAGTCCCACCACCAGGAAAAAATATCCGGTCTGTCTATCCTCCAGTGTATATCCTCTACGAAGCATCCATAGCATTGCTCCCAGCATCACATAGCTTACCGTACAATACTGCATGCACAGCGGAATGATGACCGGCACCGTAAACAGCAGAGTATAGCACCACAATAGCATATTCTCCCTGCTGCCCCTCTGTAAGAAGCTCCATAAAACAGCCGCCAGCAAAAACAGCATCCATCCAACATTCAGCCAGCGGATCTGCTCATAACGAAACAGCAATAATAATGGCTTCAAGACCACAAGATATCCATGCCAATACCTGGAATACTCCTGTATCGTATAACCGGTATCCCCGTCCATATACCGTTTCAGTTCCTCGGTAGCCACACCGTTACAATCCTCATAAACAGGACGTTCGGCAAGCATTGCCCGTTCCAGTGCATTCCCTTCTCCGGGATAGACTGCAATATTCAGCATGGTGGCATCCGTGATATTATCCCTCGCCATCCCTCGGGTATTTAAGAGCATCACCTTCAGATCCAGAAAATTCTCCGGATTCATACGAATATCCTGACCGCCATACAGACGCGGATAAGCTCCCTCTTCTACCAGAAGTTCTGCCGCCTGTTCCACATGATCATGCATCCGCTCTACCGGCAATGCGTACACCGCCGTCAGCAGTATCGTACCGGCTACGACACCGCAGATCAGGATGAGCAGGCCTTTGGCGATCGCTTTCACAGTGCTTGTTATATTACTTTTCATTCTTTTCTCCCATGGCAGCTTTCTCCTGCTTTTCCTTCTCATAAATCTTGGCATCTACCAGGAACCTATACCAGTATGCCTGCAGGAAAGCATAGATCTTCCCTTCTTTGCCGTCCAAAAATCCCAGTTTCACATAATAGCGGTACCAATAATACAGATGTGCCCGCATCCCCATCGGAAGCTTGTAATAAATACGGAATTTGATGAATCTCTTCACTCTTGCGGCTGCATTCAGATCTCTGCCGTCCAGCGGGTCATCTTTATGTGCATAATAATCCAGCACTTCCCTGCCGGAATACCAGTTATGCTTAGAGATCCAATAGGTCAGATCCTTATAATCATGATGCTCCGAGTCATTTTTCATCTCGATGGCACGCCCTTCCCACAATACGATATGCTCGTCCATATTGCGATCCTCGATCTGACCTTTTCCGTATTTGAATACCAGAAGTTTTCGAAAAGGATAGATCCCTCCGTGTCTGAGCTTTCTTCCCATAAAATTTACTTCAAATCGGACGATCAGCCCGTTCACATCCGTATCCATATTCTCCTCACACAGTCTGTTCATCTCGGCTGCGGAAGCCTCGGTCAGCCGTTCGTCCGCATCAATACGCAGCACCCAGGTCGTCTGTATATCCGCAATTTTATAGCCGTACATAAACTGTTTTGCATAATTGATAAATTCATGCTGATAGACGATTGCCCCCAGCGCTTTGGCTTTCTCTACGGTAGTATCCGTGCTGAAGCTGTCGATCACTACAATTTTCTTCGCTACCGGCTGAATGGAACGAATACAATATTCAATATTTTTTTCTTCGTTTTTTGTCAAAATAATTGCTGTCAGATCCGCCATGAATTCTCACCTATCCCAATATGAATTTCACTGCCTCTATGAAAATACACTCCGCCAGATACCATCTGCTGTATCCGTTTATCCGATAGCACCATCTATAGCGATCCCTGATTCTGTGGATACACTCTTTCAGGCTTTTACAGTTGCTGGCTCCTCCCATCCGGAAATCCGCCAGCACCCGGTCTACCGTGACAATCTTATATCCTTCCCTGCACAATTGCAGATAGCATCCATAGTCATCGTGAATCCCCTTCTGCCGAAACGGGTGTGATTTGTATACCTCTGCTCTTACAAACATCGTTGGATGATTCCAGTCTCTGGAAGTCTGAAATCTCCGCTGCCGCGCTTTCTTTACAAAGCTGCTGCCATCCGCTCTGTGCAGCCGGATATCGGCAAACATCGCATCACATCCAGCCACCGCAAATGTCTCCACTGCTGTCTCGACCGCCTCCGGTTCATACCAGTCATCGCTGTTGATGATCCCGATGATATCACCCGTCGCCATACGGATACCTTTATTCATGGCATCGTAGATACCATGATCCGGTTCCGATTGTATCCGGAGTCTGATCCCCGCTTCCTCCATACGCACCCGGAAACTCTCTGCGATCTCTACCGTACGGTCTTTTGATGCACCATCCACTACCAGATATTCTATCAATGGTGTCGGCGAGCCTTTGGATCCTTGTGTAAGTGCGAGGTATGTCTGTGCCAGTACAGACTCCATGGTTGCCACTATCGTCTTCTCACTGTTATATGTCACGGTGATAATGCTCACCGTTCTCAGATCTTCAGGCATCGGCTCTCCTCTCCCTCTGTTTGGCTGTCATCAGATATTTCTTCCTCAGAATCCATATCATTCCTGCGAAAATAACAATACGAAGTATCATATCACAAGTGATCGCCGTCCGCAGTTCCAGCCCCGGCATCAATTTTCTCCCCCAGAATCGGAATATCTTCGCATTCATTGCTGCCAGATAAATACCGCACCAGACCGCATTGCCGACTCCATGCTCTGACACCTTCCAGTACAGCAGAATCAGCAGATTACACAATATCATGATAATCTCATCACAAGGCGTCTTATAGCACCAGAATACCGAACCTAATGCGGCCACTGCAAATCCGACGATCATAGAGTCTGCCACTGCCGTCTTGCGAAGCCAAAATAGCATCAACCAGGTAAAAAAGATTCCCAACAATCCTGATGCCACCAGCACCATATAAGAATTCCATCCATAATCCAACATCTTGCTGAAGATTCCGTACATGAAGAAATCATTATCCGAACCCGAGCCGTTTCCGGCATAGCCGTTGATGATCTGTGCCGTCACAGAGCCGGCCGCAGCATTTGCTTCCTGCGCATGCGCCACCAATACAGACTCCCGCAAAAAGCCGGCGATCTTTATATAGAGGAGGCTTGCTCCCCAGCCACCCAGTACCATACCACCGGTGGTAAACAGAATCTTCCACTGCTTTTTCAGCAACAGTACCAGGAGAAATAATCCGATATTCTGCGGTTTGATACATGCCAGCGCCAGCAAAAAAGATGCAGCATACGGATGCCGCTTCATCAGGAACACCGCCATGACCGTAAACAGGCAAAGCACTCCGCCCATATTACCGGTATCCAGCGCGTCATCCCAATACATCGGCATGATCACGAGGGCAATCGCGATCAGCAGACCGCCCCGTCTGCTCTCCCATAAGGCTTCCTCCCGCATCCAGTCATAGATCAGTTTCACGACTGCAATGCTGCATACTGCAGTCAATATATAATAATATACTGCAGCCACATTCAATGGCAGGAATCCGGGATAGATCAAGTTCGCCACCAGCCGCCCCCAGGGCATGATGATCGCCGAACGCATGGGCCCCACACTGTCGACCACAATGGCTCCGTGTGCCGTCCTGTTCAGATCATAACCACGGATGGCATACGCTGTATTGTGCCAATATGTATCAATATCCACGCGCCATAATCCATCCGCCACTGTCTTCAGCACAAAATATCCCAGGCTGCACAATGCCAATCCGATCACCGCACACCACAACAATATGATTCCTGCTTGTCCCTTTTTTGCTTTCTGCACGATCTCTTCCGTCTCCTTTTTCCTGATCTTTATTTCCTCTCATCCCATCGTACCAGCCAAATGTGATCATTCGGCACTCTGCAGGTGGCTCTGTACGGTCTTACCGCCGATTCAAACAACATCCACAGACCGTCTGCACTCATCTGAATCTGTTCCACACCTTCCGGCAGCACATACGTTTCCAAAGGATCTGTATACTCCGTGGTTCCTTCCGTCCAGTCAAATACCAGCAAGGCCGCATCCTGTACATCCTGTCCCTGGCTTAACAGCATCGTACGCTGTCCGGTATGGGCATCATAGACAAAAGTGATTCCCTGAATACATTCCGGAATAGTAACATTCTGTACGAAAGCCGGGTGTAACGGATCCCGGATATCATACTGAGATAATATTCCCGTTGCTCCCTTAACATAAGACCCTACATACAGCATGCCATTGTCTACTGTAAGAAAAGAAGCCACTTTGCTGCCATTATGATTCGTCAGTCCTGCATCGAAATCCACCAGGATCTCTTCCTGTGTCCCCTGATATGTGCCATCGCACACGGATGCACTACTGATCGCCTTCACAGTCCCCTCTGCCCCGGTGACCCAGAGCAGTCCGTGCGCTTCATCATAGGCAATTCCGCCAACATGCGCCTGAAATCCGAGATCCGTAATTCCCACCAGATTCCCTTCGCTATCCATCCGATATAAGATGCTGTTCTTCTCCCCAGCAGAATCATAGGCAGACACCAACAGTTGGTTTCCTATCTTCGTCATCCCCTGCACAATATAATCATTCGCATAGGGATCCTGAAGTGCATTGTCATATAACACAGGAAGCACGATCGTCCGCAGTGCATGCTCCGGCAGCCAGGAGTATTCTTCATGTACTGCCACTAACGCTATGCCGGGTTCATTCGTCACGATACCGTCAGCACCCAGCCTGATCACATTCTCCATCTGATCCACTGTATTCACTGTCCAGACATATACCTGACTTCCGGCCGCCTGTAAGTTACGGATCGTATCCTGTGTCAGGGTCTCCAGCCACAGACCATAAGCATCCGCAGGATATTCCGTAAGCAATCTGTCGGCGTCGCCGATCTTCGTATTGCATAGTATCCTGTTGGCAGCATCCGCTTCCCTGATCTGCTGTAAATATTGATAATTAAAGGATGCAAACAATACCCGGTCCTGCATCTGTGCTTCCTCAACAAGTGCAGCTACCGATACCGCAAATTCTTCCGCTTCTCCGATATCTTTCAGTTCCAGATAGATTCCCAGTTCTGTAGGCTGTATGAGATCCAGTACCTCTGCCAGCGTAGGAATATGCTCGCCGTTCCCTGCATCCAGTGTCTGCAGTTGGTCATAGCTCCACTCGGATACCATACCTTCCGCACCGGTGATCCTGCTTAATTCCGTGTCATGAAATACTACGATTTCCCCATCTGCTGTCCGCTGTACATCCAGTTCGATCATATCCGCCCCGATATCGACAGCCTTGGCAAACGCATCCATGGTATTCTCCGGTGCCACACCACTGTAACCGCGATGTGCCACGATCTTCGGCAGCTGTCTCGCAGACTCTGCCGGCTCCACGGTCTCTGTGACATCCGTGACCTGACTTCCCTGCTCTTCTTGTGAGTCGGTCTCTGTCTCCGCGTTCTTCAGGTGATATCCCGTCTTGTATGCTCCGATACCGCATAGGAACACCAGCAAGGCAGCCAGCACAGCAATGATCTTTTTTCTCGTCCGTTTCCCTGCATTTTCCCACAGTTTGAACACATACGGATACAGAAACATGATAAAAAATGCGACAAATCCCTGTAAGAAGAATCCTGCATACTTAGCCGGTACGATATGCGATAAAACGACCGTTCCCGAAGTCAGTGCCGGGAACAGAACCGCCGCTCCGATCAGGAATCGGAGCATCCTCTGCTGCCATGATCCACGGACTTCAAACCGAACCAGTCTCCGTTCCAATACCCAGCCAATGATAAATCCAAAAGAAGCACCCGCATTCGACAGACAGCCATACTTAAGCATCGGCAGGAAGATGATCACACAGCCCATTCCCGCGATAACGATATCCCTGCAGGAATTCTCTGCGCTGTCTACCCATGACAATAACCGGTCCGTTACGATCAGTATCACGATTCCCATGCACAATGCCACGAACACGTCCTGCGGTGTATGTACTCCCAGATAATTACGCGAAAACATTACCACTGCAACGATCAATAAGCAGAACGCAGCGATCCCACGCAAAGCCTTCTCCCATGCACTGTATCCGGCCACCCCCCAGGTAGCTGCCGTTCTCGCCGTGTGTCCGCTCGGCATAGAATATCCTCCGGCTCCCGCAACCGCTTCCTCCACCGGTGTAATCCGTGCATCACGTACCCAGGGGCGCTCTACCTTCCAGAGTCTCTTCGTCCACTGATTCAGCCAGCTGCCCACTGACACATTCCATGCCATCAGCTGTCCCACACGCTTGTCCATACACCAATAGACCGCTGCCAGCAGCAAATACGTGACCAGCGATTCTCCCAGAGATGTAATTTCTAACATAAAAGGCGTCAGCACCCCTGCCGACGCCTCTCTGATCTTTTGTAATAACAATAAATATGTCATTTATCCACATACTCCTTTGACGTAATCCCCTCATATCTGTTATAACATCTGCTATGACATTATACAAGCACATTTACGTGCACATACTCACATCCCCATCTAATGCTCTGTCATTCCCATTCATCTATATCATTTACACGCTCGTATCGGTAATACTCTTTCATTTGATCTTTGATATCAGTTTCTCTTTCTATTTCTTCTCTCTGCTGTACGGTGATCAAATTATTGCTCTCCAATATATTTAACAATTGCGTCGTTTGATTTTTTAATTGTTCTAACCGTTTGATCGCATTAGAAAGCTGCGGTTCTGCGAAACCATGAAATATATCCGCTGTTTTGTCATACTTCTCTTCTATCAGAACAAGTGACATTTTAATAACGTTCTCGCTCCCACACCATAATGTACGGCCAAAACGCATTTGCAAAGGTTCTATATCGATCCCTTTTCTGATCACCGGAAAATACTTTGATTTATCGCATTTTAGTTGATATATCATCTTAAATTGTTCCGGTGTAACAATTGTTTTCATATTAATTATAACCGCACTATTAGATATTTCCTGTGAAATCTTGCTTGCCTCAAAGCACTGTCCTTGAAATTCAACTGCCTTCAAGCTCTTGTTCGAACACTCGTTAAAATAAATTAGATATAACTTGGACTTTGAACTATCGTCTTGCAATCCATTCTTTAATGTCGCCTTAAATTTTCCCTTAACAATCCCTAATTTTTCATCGGAAACAACGACTTCTCCATCCTTGTACTCTTCATACAGTTGTTCAAATCTTATAATCTCATTCTGTGTCACCTCTAATTCGGCTTCAAAAGAATGCAGTTTCTCCAATGTCAAACGCGAGTATGCCACTCCAATTTCATTCACATTATCGACATCAAACGCTAAATCACCAAATTCTATTTTCATATAACTGTCTCCTTAAGTTCTCTTGCTCATTTTTTAGTCTGTCAATCTCCAGCCTCATTTCCTCTTTCATACGAGCTTTTTGGCATGTCTGCCGATATTTGTCCCAATCCAAATAGTTGAACGCAATTTCATTTTGATCTAACTCATTAAATGTATGGAAAAGCTCCGAAAAAAAAGCCATCTGAAGATTCGTGGTCTGATTCACATCCTTTTTCCCATATAATCTCAAAAAGAACTGAACCATCTGGTAAATAGCGTTGTCAGAATAACGTTGTATTATCACATCTATGAAATCATATAAATCCTTATCAATTTCTTCATATTCTATATTTTCGCGAAGGCGATTCATCAGTTTCGAAACACGATCTGCTCTTCTTGATATGAAATCTATATCCTCGTCTCTCCTCCCCTTCGCAAGTATCATTTCATACATTTCCAGTCTTCCCTTAAAAACATCTGTGGGAATTCTAACGTCTGCAAATAAACCATCAAAAACTTTTTGGTATATTTGCTTAGGAATGATCTCATTATTTTCATATATCTCAATATAACTGTCAAATGTGGGGCGCGACAATTTCAATTTATTTGCCACTGAAGAAACTGTTTCGTTCTTATCCTTTATAAATGATTTAATTGTATAATTCATGGCATCTCCCAAAGAAGCCTCCCTGTCGGGAGGCTTCTTCCTTCATCTTATGCTTACTTGGTCTTCTTAGACGGACGCTGTGACAACGCACTGCCAGCCGCAGTCTTAGACTTCTGGCTCGTACGTCCATCTCTAAGCACTGCAGATGCAGCTCTTGCAGCTGCAGCAGATGTTTCCTTAGAGTTTTTCATACATCTCTCCTCCTCTTCCTTGTTGTGAACAGAAAAGGAATGATTGACATCCATCCGGATTCATTGTAAAATAAGTTGTCAGCAAATTCTATATGAATTCGGATTAGGATTACGATCTTATCGTAATCCTTTTCTGTTCCATAGATATATTATCATATAGAATTTTAAGGCGCAAGCGCTTTTTTACATTTTTTGTAAATTTTTTGCATTTTCCGAGCAAACTGGATCAGTGAAAAGCTGAAGAAAATATTCCTCTTCATAAAGCTATCCAGTTATCAGGATACCAGTTTCCGTTCATATAGCATAGTGAAGAACATTGTTCCCCAATAAAGTCATGTGGGCATACCACCGTCTTGTCTTTATGTTTGTTTAACATTGCTGCCCAAAATGAATACGAGGAATTAGCTATGATATTCGCATTACACATGGACATAAGGCACATATCCACACCTGCAGTATCTGATTGTACAAGCACAACATCCCTGCCTTTAAACAATTCCAGGTCTTTAATCTCATCTATATCATCAGAAAATATCAAAAAGCTGGATTGGTCACTATCAAACAAGCTCATTGCTTGTTTATAGTATTCATTATCCAGGCACAACGATGCCAAAACCAGATAGTCTGTTCGTCTAAAATGAACAGCTATTCTATATTTATGGCGTGTTTTAATTGCATTATACTTTTCCGCAGCTTTTTCCATTACTTCCTTTTTAAAGCTAATTCTATTTAATATAACATCCTCATATTTCTTCCAGTCTTGGTATGTTCCAAACCCTCCATTTATATCATAGTTTTTATTACTGTTAAGTTGCTGTAATGTAGGTGATAAATGAACTCCACCTTCCGCCTTTTCCGTTATTCGTATAAAATCTCTGTAATCCAGCCTGACTAATTCATACATTATTCTATCCATATAATATATGATCTTATTATTATAGAATCGTTGCATCGTTTTTCGCCAGTTTTTATCTTTTTTCCCGGAGTGGCTGCAACATCTTGAAACCATATTACTTTTTAGTTTTCCTGATCTTTTTATGATTTCGATATCATCAATGTCAAATACATCTAAAAATTGATATCCTCTTCTATAATTTTTTAATTCTTCCCATAATACTAACTGTTGTTCATTTTCTTCCGCTACATAAAATAAGTTTGCTAAAGTCGTTAATTGTGCTCCTAATTGATCCCCCCAGGCAATTCTTGAATCTGTAATCATGATTTACCTCTTTCATTCATAAGATATCGTATTTTAAAACCGTGTTTCAATTTTTTTCGTTTACCAACTCTCTCGTATTTTGCAAAATTTTGTATTTTTTCACTGACACGCTTCTCTCCATATCTGTGTCTGACTTGCATATAGCATCCACTCTCTATTATACCAGTATATATAATACTCATGGTATCCTGCATCTATCAGGACTTTTTCCGCACTGCGCACATTACCCGAACAAATAATAATTCTGTTGGTTTTTTCAGAAATATTCAAACTCTGAAAATGCTCCCATGACAGTACAGGTACACCGTCTATTTTCTCTTCCGGTAATTTTTCATTTGGCAGTAGCACTAAATATTCAAAATGCACTCTGTTTTTATAAATTGTAAGGCACTTTGAGAATAAACTTCCATCCCCTACTAAAACAATATTTTCCTTAATTCCTTTGGGATTCTTTAATCCTGAAAACCTGTACTTGTACTCTTGATACGGTGTTGTTGTATCGTAAAATCCGTGACGCCTTTTATACTCATCATAACCTCTTCTGTCAGTATAATTGTCACCATATAATCCGCGCAGCAAACTATCCCATCCCTGCGGAACCTGCATAGGAATTCCCTCATATAATTGCATAAAGGAATTCTTAAACGCATTTCGATCTAAATAGCGTACAGCATCTTTTGCGTTCGTTCCATAATGACAGTATATTGCCCAACGATTACTGCGAGGATCTCCACTTTTCATTACACGATATAATCTCTGCGTTAATTTATCCCGATCCAGTAATTTGCCGGCATATTTATATGCTTTCCATTCCAACATTGGCATATCTTTAAACTCTTTAAAATAACCATATGGTTTCGCATATAAAAATCTTTGTAAAAACCTAATTTTTCTACATTTCCATATTTCCCGACCTTCCTTTGAATATGTAATATCCATCGGAAAAATATCTATGCTGATACCCTCACACGCATTTGTCCAATAGTTTTGTGGATGGATTGCTGTCGTGTTTACATTCCTGAGTTTTACATAGCCACCAAAAAAGCACTCATCGTTAAACGGGGTCTGCAAAAAATACGGAGTTTCAAACTGATTGCTCAATTGCAGCAGCTTATCAAAGTCTTCTCTGGGCAATGCTACGTCTATATCATCATCCCCCGGTATCATGCCGCCATCTCTCATTAAGCCCAGCAGCGTGCCATACATAGGATAAACACGTAATTTTGCTTTTTGACAAACTTCCAATAGCTTTTCAAGCAATTCTAATTGCACCGGAACTACTTTATCTATAAGCTCTTTATCCTGCTCCGTTCTCAATGATCCCCGATATGGAATGCCATGCTTTCTTACCCATTTATCATCACTCAACAGGCAGGTGTCCGCAGTATTCCATTCCGAGAGGTCATCATCTCTGGATGCTTCGATCAACAACTCTCCATTGCGCAAAGGATCACAATAATGCCAATAAAAAAATCCGTGCTTATATAGCAATCTTTCCAAATGATATAATCGGTTATCCGTTTCCAACAAAATCAGTTTACCATTTTGCTGTAAATGGGCTATTGCCGGAACAGTAAGACATTCATATTCATAAGCATCCGTTATGTTATATTCTCCGCAATAATCCAAATTCACTATCACATATGAATATTTCTTATCAAGTTGCCATGTTACATCTTCTTTTATGATAATATTCAGATTCTTTCTATTCTGATACCGATGTGACACAGCCTCCGCATACTCCTTCGTCGGAAGAATCATATCGACATGATATGCTACCTCACAGACTGATCCTGTAATAGCACCATAAATATCTCCTACAATCAATACTTCCTTATCAGCTTCAAATGAATAGCACGAAACAGAATGTTTTCTTGACAAAGCCATGTTCCAATATACATTCTCTCTGGAATCATTCTCAAAAAAATCATCCCCATATTCTCCCTGCATGGACTTCACATAATTGAGCATCATTTTTTCTTCCGGAAGTATTCTCAAGTTTCTTTTCTCCTATCTCATTTACAACTGCATAGAACGATCATATTCGGCCAACACTTCTTCTGTATCACCCAATTTAACAAATTGTCCATCATTGATCCATAAAATTTTATCACAGAATTTCTTTAAAGTATCTGTAGCATGGGATACGATCAAAACCGTACGGTCTGACATCATTAATTCTTCCATTTTCTTAAAACTTTTTTTTCTGAAGTGTTCATCTCCTACGGATAACACTTCATCTACAAGCATGATATCTGTATCTAAAATTGCTGTAACCGAAAAAGACAATTTTGAATACATACCAGAGGAATAAGTTCTAACCGGTCGATCAATAAAATCACCCAATTCTGAGAACTCTATAATTTCATCCATGTGCTCTTTCACATAGTCTAATTTACAGCCCAAAAGCATTCCTGATTTCAAAATGTTCTCACGACCTGTATTATTCCCATTAAATCCTATCCCTATTGCCATCAATGATACTCTGTTTCCATGTGTATCTATCGTTCCTTCATCTGGTTGAAAAATACCTGCAACCGATCGCAGAAGGGTAGTTTTACCAGAACCGTTACGTCCTACGATACCTAAGATTTCTCCCTTGTTGACAGAAAAAGAAATATCATTTACAGCTCGTACCACATTTGATTTGGTAATTCCACCTTTCCTCAGGCTCTTTGCCAACGACATATGTGACAAATCTTTGTAATCTATACTTACATGATTAACCTCTAATGCTATTTCCTTCATGTCCTATACCACCTTTACATATCCATTTTCGTTCTTATACACAATATGAATGCCCACATACATAAACAATAGCGAAATAATAAACCACAAAATCACAAGCGGCACATTAGCAACAACATTATTTAATAATGCATTTCTCATTGTATCTATGAACATAGCTACCGGATTCAAGCACAACATAATATTATTCAACGGTATCGGAAGCGAGGTGATCGTATCATAAAATACCCCGGATAAAAACATCATCATTTGCAGTAAAATTCCTACCGCATAAGATAAATCATCCACATATACTCCATAATGAAGCAGGATCATTCCTCCTGCAAAAGAAATGGTTATCATAAGTACATACGCCGGGATCACCCATAATATTCCAATCCCAATGTGTACTTTGAAAATAAACAACATCGGTACCAAAATAATGAGTGAGAAAAATAATTTAAACATGTTGAGAATCATGTTAGAAATCAGTAAAACATGCTTGGGAACATATACTTTTGTCACGATATCTCTATTGTTTCTCACACATTTAACACTATACATAATCGTCTTATTAAAATAATTCCACATTAAAAGTGCCGAAAACACAAATGTTGCATAATTTTGAACAGAACTACCCATAACACGCCCAAACACAAGCACATAAACCAACATGCTAAATAAAGGCTCAAGCAACCACCATAATCTATTAAGATAGGAATTAGCCACTTCAGCATTTAGATCAGCATTAGCTGCAAATACCATATATTGCCAATATTTGCACACATCTGAGAAAAATCTCTTAGTCTCATAGATTGGTCCATGGTTATCGTAATTATTAGGGTCTATTTTCTCTTTCACAGCATTCAGCAAAATTTGTAATGTTACAACAATAATCAACAATACTTCTGCGAATATGATTCGTTCAGAAAAAAATGACTTTGAATCTGCCAATAATTGTTCACAGATGTCTTCTCCAAATATCAATTTTCCATTTTCATATCTGAACTGCCAGTCCAACTTATCTGTTGTAATCTTATCTACACACACCGTGGCAATACTTCTATATATCCTAATCTCCTTCAAACTATCTTCGTCAAAATCGGGATACTCCATCTCAAATTCAGTAATGCCGCTATTTAATTCTGCATAAGTAAGCGTTATGCTTCTACTGCCTGTATAAGTATCCACTACAAGATGAACATCCTGATTGTGTACCGGATAAACTGCAACACATATTACTCCAATCAGAAAAGCAATATTGATACTCCATTTTAAAATATTAATAATACTTTTTGTCATAAAACGCTCCTGTCACATGTTACTCCAATACAACTGCCCTGGAGTTCTTCATCCTTTCTGGTTTTCTAGCTGCCGGCCAAGGTAATTGCATATAATCTCCATAACCCTTTGCTTTCAACAATCCATCTGTATCCTTTGGTACCATTACTTGCAAATCATCCATAGCCATTCTTTGACCTTCTCCAAAAAACTTCTTTTCATACAGATCAATAATATGAGATGAAACCCCATTTGATTCAAAATAATATCTTCCGTTTTCTCCTTGTGCGTAAAGCCTCTCTTTTTCATAGAGTTTAAATAATATTTTGACCGGAATCATTTTTCCTATGGAAACAGCCATTTTTATTGCAAATAGTTTTAGTTTTGGTAAATTTCCATATTCATTATAATCTACGAAATCCCTATGCCCCATTGCCAATGCATATATCATTTTGATTCTATTTACATGTTTTTTATGCTTATTGATATCATCTGAAGCTTCGTCAAGAACATATATGTCCATGACCATTTTATTTTTAATATCATCTCTAAGTTGCTTTTCGACTTTATGGAAAGTTCCATTGGGAATAATTTTATCTGTACATACTACTCTTGCCATATAATCTAAAAATAATCCTTCTCCCAGATTATCATAATCTACAAATTCCAGATTCGTCCCACTGAACATTTCTTTGCATTTCTCTTTTAAAACATTAAAATCATTTCTTGTCATTGCTATATCAATATCATCATCCCAAGGTATCAATGAATGATGTCGTACAACACCTATTAAAGAGCCACTTATCACATAGTAATTTAAATGATATTTGGTGCATATTTCATCAAATTGTTTTAATATTCCCATTAAAACTTCTTTCACTTCTGCCATGTAATCTCGCTGTTCTCTTAAAGCCACGTCATACTGTTCCATCAATGAAATATTTTCATGATAACGCAGCAGTCTATAATCATAGTCTCCCAAGTATTCTAATCTTTCTATTACTTCTGCATGGTTTTTACAGCATACAACGATGATGCACATATCTGTTCTTTCCTGCGTAAGCTCTTGTGGATTTTTAATATATACTCCCTGTTTTTCCGTATTCCACTTATCTTTATTACTATCCACCGCGTAGTCAGGTCTGAACTGTGCACCATATTTCTGCATATAATAGTCAAAGTATTTCCCGGTTCCCCATAGTATTATTTTTTTGCCGGAATATAAACCGGATAAGGTAACCTTTAATGAATCCTCGCAATTTGTAAGCGATACTCTTTCAGGCAGTAATGTCTCTATTACAATTCCATTGTTATCAAAAAAATGTTTATCAGACAAATAATACTTTCCATATTCCGAACCAATAAAAACAATGTCATAGTGAATAGCAGAGAACACTTCCTCCTTCGTATAACAATCCCAGGTCAGTTCTGTCACTTCATCCACATCTTTTAGTTTCAATAATATTTCTTTCTTTGATGCAAAATTTTTCTGAGGATAAAAGCCCTTCGAATAGCAATACAGTTCATCAGATAACAATCCTATCACCAGTTTATCACATTTTCTTTTTGCATACTCTATAGTATAAATTATACTTTCATTTATATCATCTATAAGTAAGGGCATATAGCCAATTTTTATTTTTTCTTGTCTTACTTCACTGATCGTTTTTTTTATTTTAGTGGAACTAATTCTTTCCGTATATGGGAAAAAAATCATCTCCGAACCAACGCTTCTCAATAAATCACGTTCATGATACCATTCCGGTCCCTCGTGATCATTCCCAGTAAATACGCAGTCAAAATGATACAGGCTCCATGCATCCTGTTTATGTGTATTGTGGTAATCAACCGGTACTACCTCATCTACATATGAACAGGCTGCCAGCATTTCCATTCTGTCTTCTAATGATATCACAGGCTTTCTGCCCTTTTGATGCTCTACAAACTCATCCGTCATTACGCCCACAATTAAATATTCACATAATTCTTTGCTTTTCCTAAGTATATTCAAATGTCCTACATGGAATAAATCAAACGTCCCTGCGGTAAAACCAACTTTATATTTTTTGCTCATTACTTCTTGCTCTCTATGCTTTCTAAAACTTCGGATTCTTTAGCAGCATTCCTATTGCAACATATCATATAGTGATATAATATCAAATCTATTAGGATTGTTTAATTCTGACGAAATAGAATCCAATTCCAAATATGGTGTAACAATAATTGCATCCACCTGCGGTAATTCATCTTTAGGAGCATACACTTTGATTCCATGGTGCTTTTGTCCTGCCAGTTTGTTATCAATAAAATAGCATACTTTTACTTTTTTATTTTGTAACAAATCCTTATACAGCAATTCACCATGTTTTCCCGCTCCATATATTGCTATATTTCTTTTGCCTGAAAGGATAAGTTTATCTGCCAGTGATTCTCCTGATAATTCCAATTCCATCCATTTACTGAGCAAATTGTAAAAACTCGACTTCCTATAAATGGTATTGTTACTTGAATCCAGCTTAGCATTCAAGCTTGCTATCTCTGCATTTTTCGCCTCAATCTCATTGTTCAATTCCAATTCAATCATTTTATGTTCCTGAAGTAAGGCTCCGCCAAACAATTCTTCATATTCTTCTAATAACTTTTTCTTTTCAGCCAACATCAGTTCCTTATCCTCTCCTAAGCCGTCATACATTTGCCAACATTCCGTAAGCTCTTCCTGTATAAAATAAACTCTTATGTGACACTCTTTAACATAACGTACTATTAATTCCCAATCCAAAATAGTCATATATTGTTCCGAGAAACCACCTAGCTTATCTAATATTTTTTTTGAATACATTGCAGCACTGGAGGCAATAGGCTTCGTCATTATCAAATCATTTCTCTGAATGTTATTAGGATCCGTCATTAAAGACATATTCGGTTGTAATACTGTACTTAATTCTATATGCTGTCTGTATGAGCTGAAACAAATATCGACCTCTTCATTTCTGTCCTGAATAGTCTGAATAGCTTTAACAAACTTCTCTAATTTTTCTTTTTTCCACTGATCATCACTGTCCAAAAAGGCAATATAATTTCCCTTAGCATGTTTTATACCTATATTTCGCGCAATCCCAGGTCCTTGCTTCTGCTCAAGCTGTATATACTTTAAATTGTCAAATCGAAAACTATCTATATACTCCTTCGTTCCATCCGTTGACGCATCATCTACCAGTATGATCTCGTACGGTCGGAATGTTTGGTTATTTACATCTTCCAGTGCCCGTCTTACCTCATAACGCCTGTTATGTGTAGTTAGCACAACAGATACTTTAATCTCTTCTTTTAGTGCTTTCACTTCAGCAAATCCCAAATCCTGATGTATTTTTAACGTCGATAAATATGGACAGTTAATCCGGAAACTATCACTTTTCATCAAACTGCAGAGTTTATCTACAGCTTCATATGAAATGTACTCTTGTGTATTATGGAGTTCCATATAATCAGTGAAATACCGAAAGATAGCTTCCTGCATTTCCTTAACATACCTTAACTCCACTTCATCTCTTATTTCTGTCGCGAATTCCGGTTCTCCCTGGTCATTCATTGCCGCCACTGATGGTTCACAGGAAGTAAGTACAGTTTCAAATAAAGTATAATTGTTGACAAAAAAAGAACCATTATATTGTAGTCCTCTTTCCTTCACCTTAATCATAGGCTTTGCTTCCGGGACATTATCATGTGCATAACTACCATATTGGCAGGCATAGACAGGTATTACATCAAAAAAGATTTCATTTATCAGAAAGTTCATTACCGTTCCTGATGCAACAAAATCTACAAAAGCATATTTCTTATCCTGCTTTAACCCTATTTTTTTCATATAAAGTTGATAATTAGCCCGTTGCTTTTTGCATTCAGCAAATATTTCTTCTTTATATTGTTTTATATATTGTTCCACTCCATTTTCACATACATCCTTCTTAATCACAACCTCTGACAAATGGAACATGTCCCGCAATACTGCTTCAGGCTCCCCCGTATATGGAAGTGAAGCCAAGAACTCAAAATCCCTATCCCCTTCCATTCCACTAATCATTGCAAGCTTTCGTGAAGTATAAAAATATAGCGATTCAACGCCCTTCCCTCTTCGTCTGACCAGTTCATCATACATCCTTTTAAGTAACCAACCATCTCGAGCAGAGAACAGTATACCATCTAATGCATTCTCCGTTACTACCTGATCTATCCACAAAACATATTTTGTAAGTATAGGAGCCATGAAAGAATATGCTATATCTGTATAATCACTAATAATCTCTTTGTTCTCCAGATTTAGCAATGACAGTTTAAACATATTCTGTTCATTTTCATTCAAATAGAAATCTAACACCTTTTCATTTATATTCAAAATATTGTTCCGCCTTGTCTTTCTTTTTTACACTTCAATACTAAAGCCAAATCACTTATTATTTTGCATTTTCTGTACTTCTTCATACATATCCGTAATAAATTCAGGATATTCTATTAAATCCGACAACAAAATACTTTTCACTCTAAGACTATTCTTGATCTGTTTTGCAACCGTTCTGTCTTTAATAGCAATAATTACCATGTCTGATTTTTCAAAAGATATCTCATCTAAACTATAGACTTTCTTTCTTCGAATATAATTTACATTATTTTCTTTCTCTGATACAACAATTCCTGAGACATTTATATTGTTATCAACACAAAAATGTGTCAGTCTTGTCCCCCATATACCTGCTCCATATACAAATATTCTATTAGCTACCAGTTGTATCATCTTTAATGGCTTGCATAAATCCCTTGAAAAGGAGCTGTTTTGATCCTCTATTGCCTGGTGAACCGCATAAAAATTGTTTATACCATTTGGCATTAACAATTTCATTGCCTCTGTCGTTCTTCTCTGCAAGAAATTCAGCATAAATGCACTATATTCTGCTGTCATCACTGTTCCGGTTTTATATCCGGCATCCTGCGCAACATAACCGATAATCCTCTCTACTGCATGATTTAACTGTCCATCGTCTTTCATGGGTTCTTCAGGAAAATCCTCATATTTCCAAGGGTAATTCAGCAATTTATCCAATGCCGGTCTCTTACACCAAAAAGCAGTACTAAGTGTAAATGGTGGAATTCTCTCATCAATATCAGCATTAACCAATTTTAATCTATCAGCCAACTCGACTGTATTATCATAATCAGCCATCCATGAATTTGCATACCAACAGCCAAAGATATCACCAATTGGTTCGGGGGGAACAAGTAAGCCAATTTGTTCATTCTGAGCAAAGACTTCTAATATGTTACAAATATATTCTTTTGTAGACACCATATTCTCCCATATATTAAAAGTCCATCTTCGAATTTCTTCCTTTTGATTTTCCGGCGCATGGGACGATTTTTTATCATGAATAAAGCAGAAATAATCGTAATTCTTAATAATATCCTGAGCTGCTACCAATAACGCCGTTATATCTCTTCCTCTATTTTTCTTTTTTATAACTCTATATCCATAAATTTCTTTACATCTTCGAAGTATATTATCATTAGAACTGATAATATAAATATCTATAAAGTCCAAGTCATTCTGAATATATTTTATGCATTCTTCCGTTAAATCCTCATAATATAGACATACTATAACTGCGACTTTTTTATTTAATTTACTCCTCACATTACTATATTGTGTTGGTAATACATAATTTAAGTTTTCTTTTTCTTTAATTTCTGCGATATTCATTTTCAAACATCTGACCTGTATCCTTATTTAAACTGATTAATAGCATCAATCACATAACTCTGCTCATCATCTGTCATTCCATTATATAAGGGAATAGACAAAACAGTTTCGGCATATTTTTCAGTGATTGGAAGACTGCCTTCCGGAATCTGCAGATACTGATATGCTTCTGACATATGAGGCGGAATAGGATAATGAATAATTGTACCAATTTCTCTTTCATTCAGGTAATCAATCAGCTCCTGCCTGCGATCCGATTTAATGACAAACTGATGCCATATATGTGTTGCACCTTGACGAATACGAGGAAGTTCAATATTATCATTATTCAATTCCTGCAAGTAGCGCATGCAGATTCTTCTTTTGTCATCTTCCAGTTCCTGCATATGAGAAAGTCTTACACGAAGTAATCCAGCCTGAAGCTCATCCAATCTCGAATTAGTCCCTACCACACGATTGTAATACCTTTTTTCACTGCCATAATTCCGAAATACTCTAACGTCGTCGGCAATCTTAGGATCATTGGTGACGATACCACCCGCATCTCCAAATGCTCCCAGATTCTTGGAAGGGTAAAAAGAGAAACACCCAATATCACCAAAGGTTCCTGTCATCTGTCCATTAAATTTAGCTCCATGGGACTGTGCACAATCCTCTACTACACGAAGATTATATTTACGTGCGACCTCCATGATTGGTTCCATATTTGATGCCTGACCATAGAGGTGAACAACAAGAATTGCCTTGGTCCTTGGGGTAATCTTTTCTTCCAATTTGGAAGCATCGATGTTGAAATACTCATCCGGTTCAATGAAGACCGGTGTGGCTCCGTTAATAGTAATTCCCATAACGCTGGCAATATAAGTATTTCCCTGTACCAGTACCTCATCACCTTTCCCGATTCCAAGAACTCGAAATGCAATCCACAATGCATCCAGTCCACTGGCAAGTCCCACACAATATTTTCCACCTGTGTAAGCAGCAAATTCTTCTTCAAAAGTTTTTACTTCATTCCCCAGGACATACCAGCCGGATCGAAGTACATCTAAAGCTTTTTGTTCAAATTCTTCCTGATAAAGATAAAAACCTTTATCCAATCTGTTTGGCATTATTTTCATTGTATAAATTACTCCTTCCTAATTGTTTCCACTTTAAACTTATCCTTTGTACAATATAAGTAAACACTGCCGGAATTACAAACATTCCAATAAATACCAATCGGTATATTACTATGTTCTGCGAAATTGAAGGTATGAGTTGTGTTATAGCATCCCTTACCAACAAATGATACATAAATATATACAAAGTATACTTTCCGAACCAAGCAATTCCTTTTAAAACAGTATTAATAATCACATTTCCCAATTGCTGCAAGAAACTAAACATCGCATAAAACAGAAAAACCGAAATAACTCCATACAACAATGATTGTACACTCGGCGGATTAAACCCGTTCCCCCAATATTTCTCCATCCACTTATCAAAAGGAAGCAAACCGTTATGCATAAGTACAATCCACACAATCCATATTCCTAATAGCATGCCTGTTGCAATCCCCAACACTATTTTGCTTTGAACTTCAAAAATCCGACTCCCAGCCAACGTAATCCCACAATAGTACAATAATAAAAAGGTTCCACCAAATAAAAACTGTCCTCCGCCATGAACCGGCAAAATGTATGTATAGTTTATTGCAATGGCTGCAATTATCCCCAATACGACAAATGTTAATAAATGATACCAACTAGCATGCTTTTGCTGAGTGCAATACAGATTCCATTGTATTAAAATCGGTGCTATAGCTACTAATTGAATAAAAAACACTAAAAAATAGTAGGGCGCCTGTATATTAAAATTAAGCAAATAATTAATGTATGTTTTTAAGTCAAAAAAACGGCAGTAAAAACACTGTAACAAAAAAACCGCTATTGCATAATCTCGAAGCATTCGAGTAATTCTAGCCCATTGCCCCCCCCGGAAATCGTTTTCCTTCTGAGTGTCACCATCTTTTGTGTCATTCCCGCTAATATTACAAATACACTTACTGAAAAATACGAGCTCGTTGCTACCCAAGAACTCGTATAAAAAACTCCATTTGAATGATCTATTAAAACAGCAATTATTGCCATTGTTTTAGCACAATCTATCCACAGAACTCTACTTTTTTTATTCTTGTTTTCGATATGCGGCATCCATTTTTCCCCTATTATCGTTCGTTCTAAAATATCCAGAAACATTTCTGCAATCTTAAAAACACTTAATATCTTCTAACAATAAACTTCAGCATGTATTGCTATAACGCTCTAAACAAAGTATTTCCTATATTAAATATTTTACCTACACATCCAATAATCTATTATAGCTTGAAACTTATCTCGGTTTCTTTTATACGCTTCAGGTTTTAATATATAATATTTATACACAATATTATCAATTTCTGTATTTTTTACAAATTCAAAACCCAATTTTTTTGTTAAATTGTTCATTACCTTATTATCTGCTCTGTCTTCGTTAATAACCTTATGAATTTCCAGCTGATTAAAAACAAAATCTAATGATAAAATCTCTGCTTCCAAAGCATATGGTGCCCCTTCTGCCTGTTCTTCATCAATTATAAAACTACCCTGAACACAAATATCCTCATCTTTATCTATATCGTAAATTCGTATAGTTCCGATGAAATCCTTTTTCTTGTTATATATACTCCAATATATGTCATTATTCCTTGTTAAGTAATCCTTATACCATCTTTCTTGGCTTTCAATGCTTAATTCATATGTCTGATTTAGAAAATATTTTATTTTTTCTTTGTTTCTTATTCTGACTACATTAGAAGAATCATCTAGCGAAAACGGTACAAGGTCAATTATTTTTCCTTCTATTCTCTTCTCTCTATACTCTTTTATTATCTCTGCAATATCTTTACTCATCTTTTTCTTCTTTCCCTGGAATATATATATTCTGTCCATACATATCATCACTGTCACTTGATAATAACCACATTATTTTGGGTACAACATTTTCAGGTAATAGCATTTTACCTGTGGCTCCAGAAATTTCTAACATCCGTGGATCTATTTTACTCAAAAGTTTTGTATTTACCATTGATGGTGATACTGCATTTATGTTTATTTTTTTCCCCATATACTCTGCTGTTAACGATTCCATTAATCCTAACAGCAAATATTTAGACATAGTATACTTTGTTGAATATTTGGCAGGTAATTGAACTGTATTTTCCGACAATATAAATACAACCTTAGAACGATTCTCAAGTTTGATCATCTGCGGCAACAATTTTTGTAATATTTTAAAAACAGATGACACTTGAATAACTATATCTTTTTCACATTCACTCCAAGCCAAATCTTTAAACTTTATAAATTCTAACTTTGGTGCCGGTAAATGTATAACTGCGTTAGGAATTCTATTTTTTCCCATAACAGCCTTTAATATTTCATTTACGCCTTCTTCAGTAGACAAATCTGCCTTTATCGGAACTATCTCATTTCCGTTCATTTTAGCTATAGTACTTATACTGTTGTGTGTATGATAATGGGCATAAATCAATGCGCCTTCATCAGTTTCGTTTATCTTTTTAACTAATTTGCATCCTATATCCGAAGATGCTCCTAAAATCAAATATACTTTACTCATAAAACCCCACTAATATATTGGCCTTAGAAACTGTTTTCCCTGCTTGGTTTACAATTCTTCCCTTAACTATTGCCTGTTGAAATCTATCATCCTTTTCTTTTACTTTTCCCGACACCGTAAGAATGTCTCCGATATAAACTGGTCTTTCAAAATAAATCTCTACAGACTTCAAAATACAATATTTTCCCGGTAAATACATACCTGCCAACTTTGAATAAAATGATCCTGTTAACATACCATAAACTAATCTTGCCTCATAACCGTGATTATTTGCATAGGTTCCATCCATATGCATTGGGTTCTCATCTCCACTTATTTCGCGAAACAATTCCATCATCTTCTCTGTCACAGTCACCTTAAAGCATTCTTGCGTCCCTATATTAAATGCATCAAATCGATATTCATTCATTCAGTTTTCCCTCTATTATCTTTACAAATTCCCCAACATTAGCTGCTTTTTTTATCTCCGCAGTGGAAAATCTTATATTATATTTTTCCTCAATTTGTACAATAAGTTGCATATGAGTTAAGGAATCCCAATCATCAATATCATCCGCTGTGGTTTCATTTGTCAATACAATTTCCTCATCATCAAAAATTTCTCTAAAAATCTCCTGTAATTCTTCAATAATTTTCATTTCTAATTTTCCTCCACATAATACGTTTGTTTATAGTTATGCATTTTCTCTGAATTTAAAACATAATGACTACAATTATCATCACCGTCAACTTTTTCGAATGAAAGAGTTTCAAATAAATTGGCAACCATTCCATTTTTCTTTGTTCTTAAGTACTCTGCTTTTATACATTTTACATTTTGTTTTATTGCTTCACTAACAATTTTCTCAGCTGTATAATTCTCTATAGTCTTTTTTAAGACTCTACAGCTCATAACCCAATTATCTATATAGCACACTTGATCTTCAAATCTAAGAACAACACATGCAATGATTCCATAATTAGTAAATTTATCGCATAATGAAACTGTCAACAATTCATAATTTTTGTTCTTAGCCATTTCATCTATTTCTGCTTCCGAATATCTTTGAGTTCTGACATTAAATTGATTAGATTTATTGGTTAATTGTGAGAATCTAGGTAATGTTTTTTCTTCCACCGCTGCCACTTGGATATGCATATTAAGCTTTTTCAAATAGTCATTATAATCGACACAGGACTCCATAAGAGTTGTCCGTTCAATATTCTGTGCATATGAATCAGATCTGCTAATATCCTCTTGGGTTATTTGATTCCATTCAAACGCATATGCTTGATCCAATGCGCGAACATATAAAGCTGGATCTTCAGGAACATCAATCACTGTGATTTCCGGCAAAAACTGTTTTACCAAAGCTCTTTCCGTAGGATTATCATCAAAAAAGACAAAACTGTCTAAGCCAATATTTAGTTCTTCTGATATTAATTTTATATTAGAGGCTTTATCATTCCAATTTGCTACAAACGATGATATATCACCCAATTTCAATATCATATTACTGTTTTTTTCAAATGGTTCCTTTGCATTTTCAGCATCATTTTTACTGCATACAGCCAGTATTATCCCTCTATGTTTCAACGCCAGTACATACTTCTGAAATGCTTGATACGCCTCTCCCTCCGCATCATTTGGGTCTAACATTATTCCATCATATCCAACATCTCCAACGATTCCACCCCAAATTGTATTGTCCAAATCTAATACTAAGCATTTATTAGGTTTTCCGACAAACGCTTGAAATTGTCTAGCAATCAAATCACACACATAGCCAATATAAGGAAGTGCAAATCCCGATTTATTCAAGAAATATGCACTTTCATCAAACCACTGCTTTTTCCCAATAAAGCTGGCAAGCCCATCCATATCTAAAATACTTACATACGAAGGTTTGTTTTCAGTTAAACTTAAGTTTAATAGTTGAAAAAAATTCTTTTGGGAGAAAATATAATTTGCTTCAAGATTCCCTAAATTTCCCCAAAATGGCGATACAAAATTTGAGATAATAATTTGACTCCCGGGTAGTTTTGAATGAATCATTTCCAACATCTTCGCATAAACATTTTTAGTTTTTTCCACTACCTCTAACACCGCTACTCTATCAGACAGAATTGTTGGACATTGATCTACAATATCATGATAATCTGGAAGAATAATTATGTACTCTGGTGCAAATTCATATAGTTTTGAATTTGCGTCCATTGCTTCCATTAATATGCCATTATACTCTCCTTCATATACATCCGCATACAAATCATACTTTGTAAGCAAAGCCTTGGTAACAGATGTCACTAGTTGAATACTAGCACTACCTAGCAATGCTACTTTAATATTTTTAACAGTAGGTGCTTCTATCTTTTTCCACTTTCGCCCTATATTAAGTAATGCGGCATAATCATCTATTTCTATCTCTGAAACATTTCTTTTATACTCTTCGAAATTCATGAATATATTTTCTCCATTTCCATCATAGTTTTCCGCCTACATCATGTGTCTTTTCGCCATTTTCTTCTTCAATAATATATGGTGGTCTGTTACGTGAAGCATCAAAAGTTCTCCATAGATATCCTCCAAGAATAGCCAAGGTCAACATAATCACACCAAAGCTAAACAAGTTAAATACAAATAATGTCGTCCACCCACTCACACTAATAAGTCCCACTAGCTTGCACACAAATACCGCAACAGCCCATACAACAGCTCCAAAGCAAGATACTGTTCCTATAAGAGCAACTAGCGTAATAGGAAGAGTAGAAAAACTAAACAGCGTATCCAACACTAATCGTATTTTCTTTTTCAACGTCCATCGACTTGTTCCGATTTCTCTTTGCAAACGAGTATAATATATTTGATCTGTTTTAAAACCACTCCATAAAATTTGTCCGGTCAATGCACTATTCTTTTCATCTAACTTCATTAACACATCAATAACTTTTCTATCCAAAAGATAAACATCGAATCCTCCTTTGGGCATCTGAGGCAAAGCCGTCTTCCGAACTATCCAATAATATAAATTAGCAAACATTGTTTGCTGTTTGCTTTCCTGCCGATCCTTACGTACAGCCAAAACTACATTATTTCCTTGTTCCCAACTCTTTACCATCTCCAACACAATCTCCGTAGGTTCCTGAAGATCTGCTGCTTTTACGACTGCGCAATCTCCCGAGCACTGTGCCAAACCACATAAAACAGCAGCGTGAGATCCAAAGTTTCTAGATAAGCTATATATTCTAATTCTTTCATCCTGTGCAGCTAATTCTTTCATCACTGCATAGCTTCCATCCAGTGATCCATCATTCACCATAACTATTTCCCACTCATACTCTGAGTGTATATATATTTTTTTTTGAATATCCTTATATAATGGGCGCAAATTTTCTTCATTATAATATATAGGTATTATTATCGAAATTTTCATATGTATTACTTCCTCTATTATTGTGCTTAATCCCTTTGACGAATCTCCTTAACAAATTCATCATAATCCCGTATGTATTCTGTGGAATCATAGTTAGTACTCGCCAAGCAAAGCAATACAGAATCTTCACTAAAATCATACATATCTTTCCACACCATCGTAGGCAGATAGACGCCTGTATGAGGTCTGTTTAGGCAAAAAATAGCTTCATTCCCCTCACCGTCTTTCACTTTCACTTTACTTGTACCAGCCACGTTAATCAAAACAAATTCTGATTTACGGTTCGCATGCTGACCCCTTATAACATTTTTATCAGAACCATAAATATAAAATGCTCTCTTAATATCAAACGGGATATCCTTTTTCCCCTCCACAATAACCAAGTGTCCTCTTTCATCACCATGTTGAGGAAACTCTAACATTTGTACTTTGTTCATGTTATGCATGCTAATTCTCTCCCTTTGCTAATATCACATTCCACATGATGTCGGGGTCAAAAGGTTTTTCACCCACCTATGAGCAAGCTCATGTGGGCT
>OQVN01000105.1_pt1 | contig 32980 bp, 21 predicted proteins | sample 1691621 | NCBI WGS metagenome assembly OQVN01 (sample SAMN03418278, study PRJEB22391) | human gut metagenome | biome: human-gut; feature: organic feature; material: feces | host: Homo sapiens | place: Tanzania | collected 2013-01 | reverse complement strand
GGGTAAGACTTGCAGATTCACATCTTCCGACGTATTGTTGGGATACGTGATTTTGTCGTTGGCGTAAAGCACGGAAGCCGAAGAGCCGATGCCGGCGCACGTTTGCGCGGTCATAATCTGCGTGTTGTAGTACATATCGGACACAACGATATGTCCTTTGGCAATCGACGTCGCGAACGCCTCATAGGCTTTTATAAACGACGGGTTGTGTTCGTCGTACCAGCCGTCCTTGTAAGAAACGCTTTCGCCGTCGGATATTGAACAAAGTTCCGCAAGTCTTATAAGATAATCGATGGCGCAAAAGGGTTTTCCGCCCGACCACTCGTAATATTTTTCGGCGACGGTGAAGAAGCCGTCCCACGTTTCAAGGTCGGACACGGAAACGTTTTTTTTGGCGGCGAATCTTTCAAAAACTCCGCCCGCGATGAACAGCATATAAGTCGATTTGGAAACGGGGAAAACCGAAAGGCGGTCGCCCAGCATGCCGTCGCTCAGAAAATCGGGGACGAAGGCGTCCAGTTCGGTCGGTGTGAAATAATCTTTCCAGTTCAGAAGGTTGTCCGCCCCGAGACTTTGCGCGTCGCCCGAGTGGCAGAAGAACAGGTCGGGCATATCCTTGGAGCCCGCTTTCCCCGCCTGCGCGTCTTTGAGTTTCTTTCCGATCTGGGCGGCGTTGGACATCAGGGTAACGTCAATGACGATTCCTTTTTCCTTGCCGACGGTCGCGTTGAATTTCTCCACAAAGTCGTTCATCGGGGAGTTGGCTTGCTCGCCGTAAACGTGCCACATCGTAAGAGTCGTGGGTTTTTTGGGATCGAGCAAGGATTTATTTTTGTTGCAAGCAACAAACGTAAACGGAATTGCAAGAAGCGCCGTGGCGGCGATCAACAAAGTGAGTATTCTTTTGGCATTACGTTTCATAGTGTTTTTCCGTCATTATCAGTCGGGGGGAATTGCCCCGATTTTTCAAAAAAAACCGATTATTTTTGGGGTTTTCCCCACCTTTTGGCGGGTTGGGTGGGGGAAAAGCCGTCCTGATTTTGATATACTGTCTATACACTCGAAGGTGATTATCTGTATTATAGCATAATATGCGCGCGCAAGTCAATCCGCCTTTGAGACAATAAAACGCGAAATTTGCGGCAGATATACAAAAATAATAACAATATCAATAGTGTTCAATCAACACTCAAATAATCAACTTATAAGGAGCACTTTATGACACAATACAAAATAAAAAGACCAAAGATATTAACGATAGTTTTTGGGCTTACGATTTGCCTTGCACTTATGCTTGGCATTATATTATCCGGCACACAGGTGTCGCACGCCGAAACAACGACAATCGACACGTTGGAAGTCGCGTTCAAAAAGGCGGGCGTCGGCGACAGCCTTTCCGCCGCGTTTGAGTTCGAAGACGAAGCGGCAAAAACGCTCAAAGTTCCAGAGGGCGCAAACTATACGGCAACGCTCACGTTCATATCCAAAAACGGGCAAACGACAACGTTGTGGAGAAAAGACAGCGCGTCGTTTCCGTGGAGCAGAGTTGAAAATCAACTTATCGAGCAGAAAGTTGCCTACTGCATCCGCGTCCGTTTTGAGCCGAAAGAAAACTATAAATTGTCCAAAGAAGCAGACGTGCTTAAAAGAAATATGAAGGTTTCCGGCGTGGAACTCGGCAAAGGCAGGGACATAGAACTTTGGGACACCGCAGGGCAAAACACCATGTCGACGGCAATAGATATGGATTTTATCATTTCCAGAGGAATGAATTATTTCGGTTATCCGCGATACATATCTCCCCGAATCGACGAAAAGGTGTCGGGCAAAATCAGCACGGATTTTACCGACACGGGTATGTGGATCAGCGGCGCGCCCGCTCCTTATACGTATGAGGCAAAGATTGCGCCCATAGGAATGGAAGTTCAAACGGTCAACGTTTTCGATAAGTCGGATTGCTACTATCAGATAGTCGCCAAAAACGCAATGGACGGCGGAACGATGTATATCACCGCAACGGCGGCGGACGGGCAGACTTGCGATATTCCTGTCACGATTGCGGAAGTATCGGGCGGACACGAGCATTCTTGGAGCGATTTCGGAAAGATAGATTTCGAGCATCACGGCTATACAAAATGCACAGACCCCGCTTGCCCCGGCGTCGCCCCTGCTTTTGACAAAGGCTCGCAATATGAAGTACACGAGTTTGTTGGCGGTTGTACTGAAAAATGCACAAAGTGCGGCAATCTTGGAAACCCCGACGCAAAGCACAATTTTACATATCAGGTCGATGAAAGCGACGCAACTTACCACGTGAAAAAATGCGCGTGCGGCGAAGTTGAAAAGGACGCAAGCGGCAACGTCATAAAAGAAAAGCACAGCGGCGGCACGCAAACTTGTCTGAACGGCGCAAAATGCAAGGATTGCGGATACGAATATATCGCAAAGACAGGGCATAAGTTCGAGTTCAGGTCGTTCAAAAACAACGACGGCACCTATACGCACCTTGGATTCTGCAAATATTGCGGAATGGAAGACACGTCTTTAAGGCACTCCCCGACCGGCGGCGTGGCAACCTGTCAGGCACGCGCGAAGTGTAAATATTCACACAACGGCGACGTTTGCGGTTGCGAATACGGCGAATTCAAGGCTCACAATATGGTGGGCGGATTCTGCACGGAATGCGGCGCCGATGAATATATCAAAGAAGTTGTCATCGACGTGCCGGAGTATTGGGAAGGAATGGCATATCGCCCGATGTTTTATCCCAACGTCATAAAAGGGAACGTTATTCCCAAGGGGGAAATTTTCTACAAGGCGTCCACTTATCTTGACGGCAACGACACGCTGTGCAACATAAACGACAGCAACATAAAGTATATTACCAACAACAGCGTAATGTTTTACGTATTTTCGCCGCACACAACCTGCAAATTCCCCGACAGCGTTGACGAAATCAACGTTTCGGTGACTCACGGCGAAGTTCTGAGTAAAAGCATAAGAAAAAGTGATGGCAACCTGATTGTTTTGGTGTTCTTGCGTCTTGACCGCGCGGTACAGTCCATTGACGTCAGCGTTTCGCAACCGCTTGCCGGACATCTTCCCGAAACGCTGCAAATTACCGAGAAAAACGGATACGCAGTGACGATAAACAATATTGAAGGATATTTGCAAGACGGCAAGTTTTTCTTAGGTGTGCCTTATTACGCCAACGTTACGATAAAAGCGCCGGAAGGCAAAGTCTTTCCGATTTTAACCCCTGATATCAAAAACTGGCTTTGCAAGAGAAATGTTTTCGGTGGCGATATTATAGAAATTTCGCAAAGCGCGGATTTTACGGAACTGACGGTCAAAATAAAAACGTTGAGCGCAACGGATTGCTTGCACGAAAACGTGACGATGAAAGAAGCGGGAAAACTTGCAACCTGCACGGAAGACGGCGTAAAGGATAAATACGCTTGCGAGGGTTGCGGAAAAGAATTTTTCGACGCAGCCTGCACCATGCCGTGGAGCAACTCGACGGCGAAGTTGCCCAAAACGGGACACAATCCCGGTTCCGAATACAAAATTGAAAAGGATAAGCACTATCGCGTGTGCAAGACCTGCGGCGAGAAAACGGACGAAGCCCCGCACGACTTCGGCACGCTCGTGGCGCAAACGAACCCCACCTGCATGCAAAACGGCGTGAAGGCGCATTATGAATGTTCGGTTTGCAAAAAGCTTGTCGACGCGGACAAGAACGAAACGACGCTGGAAGATTTGATAATCCCCGTCAACCCCGATAGAGGTCACAATTTCGGTACGTGGATAGACGAAGTTTCCGCAAGCGACACGGCAAACGGTGAAAAAGCCCACAAGGATTGTCTGATCTGCAACAAACACTTTGATGCAAACGACAAGGAAATGTCCGCTTTTGACCTTATTATTCCGAAGTTCGGCACGCATAAAGTAACCGTAAACGGCGAAAACAAAATCTTTGACGAAGGCGAGAAAGTCACCGCGATTGCGGACGATCCGGCGGACGGCAAAGAGTTCGTAGGTTGGCAGGACGAAAGCGGAAATATCGTCAGCGCGGAAAAGAGTTATACCTTTGAGGTAAAGAGAGAAACGGTTCTTACCGCCGTATATAAAGACAAGACCGCAAACGTCGAAAACGCCCCTTCAAACGACGGGCTTTCGGGCGGAGCGATTGCGGGCATCGTGATCGGAAGTCTTGCAGGCGCGGGAATTATCGGGTTTGCGATATTCTGGTTTGCGGTCAGGAAGAAATCGTTTGCCGATTTAATCGCCGCAATTAAAGGACTCGGCAAGAAAAAACAATAAACACAAAAAACAACGGTTTTAAGTCGCGATTTTCGGCGATTTGGAATAAATCACTTAAATCAAAAGGAGCAAGACTATGAAAAGAAAATCAATCATAACAGTGCTGGCGTTGGTATTAGTGTTGGCGTTGTCGTTGTCGATATTCTCGGCATGCAACAAGAAACACAAGTATTCAAGCGAGTGGAAGCATGACGAAAAAACCCACTGGCACGAATGCACCACGAAGAAACACACCGACACATCGGAGAAACTCCCGCATGAGTTTAAGGAAGAAATTGTGAAAGCAGCGGACTACGGCGTGGTCGGCGAAAAGAAATTCACGTGTGAGAAATGCGGATATAGTTATACCGAAGACATCGACGCACTTGGCGCGAAGGACAACGAAATCGTACTTGTTGCCGGCAAAACGCTTGGCAAGGAATACGACGGAGAAGTTATTTCGATTACGAAAGACGATTTCGTAATTGAAGGCAATCGCGCACCCACAATTATGTTCAAGGCAAAAGGCGCGGACGACAATACGTACACTGCAACCGCCCCGAAGAAAGTCGGCGAATATACCGTGAAAGTCAGCGTAGCAGCCACGGCAGAGTGGAAATCCGTGACGCAAACTTTTGACTTTGCAATCACCCCCATGGTAATCAGCGTTGCTTGGGAGCCTACATACAATAATACAAATGTTTTCTCAGGCGAACCCGCCGAATTGCTTGATGGCGAAGAAGCAACAATTACCGTTACAATGAGTAGCGCTAACGTCGGCGCGACGGTTCAAAGCTTTGAAATCACCGGAAAAGACGCGGGCAATTACAGCCTTGCAAGAGAAGACGTCAACGTGGAAATCATCAAAGCAGACATTAACTTTGAAATCAGCAATGCGAGCGCATTTAATGAGTTGTTCTTTGTCGGCGCAACGAATATCCCCGATCCCGCAACAAATTACGTTGAAATCGGCACCGGTTACGGCGCGAAGACTGTCGTTTGGGAAAAGCACCTTGGTGACGGCGTTTGGAGTCGTACCCTTACAAAAGACGAAGTAGTGGGAGCAGCAGGCGAATATCGCGTGCGCATTCAATATGCGGAAGGCGACAACTACAATTTCGGAGCCACCCAGTACGTCAGTTTCACTGTAAAGAAAGAAAGCGTGCTTACCATAAAAAATATAATCGGTCCTGATGGTAATCCTATCGCCGGCATAACCGATAGTGCGTTAGGAATTAAGTATGGCGAAAATAGAATTAATATGCAGGCTCAGATAGACGGATTATGCGAATATTTGACAAACACAGCCAATGCAGAGAAATACTTTATTATCAGAGTTCAGTGCGGAGAAACCGTCATTGCAAGATTTGAAAGAAGAGGCGTGCAGACCATGAGCGATTTAAATTATGTGTACACGTATGGCGGTATGTCGTTCGATAATGACCGAGTGACCGGTATGCATTTCGATTTGTTTGGCGCAAACGAGTACGTTAGCGCGGAAGGCAAATGGATTGGTGACGAAGATTTGGAAATTACGATAGAAATAACAGACTCCAATGACCACCCCGTACTCAGCAAAGACTCTTTGCAGAACAGCTCATCGGTTGGAGGCGGTCAAATCGCGGTGTTTGAAGTGCAACTTCCCGAGGGAGATGACATTATTTGCACTTTCGACGTGAGTTGGTCGGGTTCACCGAAGAATATCGAAATGGTATTGTACGATGCGGTTACCGGTTCCGAAACAAGCATTGTTGTTAAGAAAGTCGGCGAAAACAAATTTACGTTCACGGAAACTTCCGGCAGAAAGAGTTTTTACTTGTACGTAGAAGAGTTGGAAGCGACCAATAATGCTTCGGGGTTTACGATAACGGCTTCCTTTGAAACCTCGACGACAAGGCTTGAATTTTCCGAGGGCGCAAATGAACTTTCGTCCGGAGAATTGACCTATGCGGCAGGCGAAGAAAAGAAATTTGTTATCAAAGTCGGTGCCGGCGTATCGTTTGGAATGATGTACACGATTTCAAATATCCCCGCAGGCGCAACCGTAAAGGTTTATAGAGATGACGGTACAGAGGTTACTTTGTCGACGGACAATTCTTTTGAGCTTCTGAGAAATGTGCCCGTAAGAGATTATACCATCGTTGTCACAAACACCACCGACAGCAATCTGAACATTAATTTCAGTATAAAAAGAGAACAGACGTCCGGAACGATTGTAATTTCCTGATTGAAAGCAGAGCAACAAAATAACAACAACAAAAGATCGGATAAGCGGGGTAAAACCCGCTTGTCCGAAAAACATTTTACTTAAAGAAGAAAATAATTAAATTTACATATAAAAAATAACAACGGTTTTAAGTCGCGATTTTCGGCGATTTGGAATAAATCACTTAAATCAAAAGGAGAAAGACTATGAAAAGAAAATCAATCATTGCAGTGCTGGCATTGGTATTAGTGTTGACGTTGTCGTTGTCGATATTCTCGGCATGCAACAAGAAACACAAATATTCAAGCGAGTGGAAGTTTGACGAAAAAACCCACTGGCACGAATGCACCACGAAGAAACACACCGACACGACGGAGAAAATCCCGCACGTGTTCACGTGGACAGAAAAAACGCCCGCAGGCGTTCACACGGACAAAGTCGAAAAGGGCGTATGTGAATGCGGATACGAAACCGAAAGGACAATTTCCGGCACCGCAACGCACACTTACGGCACGGAATGGACAAAAGACGAGTCGGGACACTGGCACGAATCGACCTGTGGCACAACGGCTCCCACGCATGACGCAATGAAGAGAGATTTCGCCGCGCATACCTTTGACGAAGGCAAAGTTACCAAACCGGCGGACTATGGCGTGGTCGGCGAAAAGAAATTCACTTGCACGGTATGCGAATATAGCTATACCCAAGAAATTCCCGCACTTGGCGCAAAAGACAACACTATTTCGTTTGCTAACGATTTAGTTGATGAAAAAACCTATGACGGGTTGGCGTTTATCATTGATCCCGCGAAGGTCAATCGTAAGGGCGACGGTGAAATCACCATTACTTACAAAGGCGAAAACGACACTGCGTTTTCCGAAACCGCCCCGATTAACGCCGGCGAATATACCGTGAAAGCAACCGTAAAAGGCACTGCGGAATGGAACGGCGGCGAAATCACCACGACTATCATAATCAACAAACGCGAGATAACTTTGCCCGCAGGCGTTTTTGAAAGAAAACTTGGAGAAAACCTTGAAAGCGGAAAGTTCGGTTTGACGTGCATAAACGTCGCGGCAGATACGAACAACGTCGTAGAATGGGTGACGATTGGCGCTCCTGAAACATACTATGCGATTGGCATACATACAATCAGCGCCACCGTCCTGACCGTGGACAACGACAACTTCGAGCTTAACAAAGGCGTATACGACACGGTCAAGTTTACCGTTTGGAACGCTCCCGATTCCTTCTATGCCGGAATCCAAGACTTGTACACCTTTTCCGGTAGCAGTGAGGTTTTGATCACAACAACAATCGCTAATGGCACGGTGAAAAAAGGCGACCAACTTTTAGTCAATGAAATCGGCAAGATAATCACCGTGAATAAAATCAAAAAGGGCACAGGCACAACGGCGACAGAGGTTGAAACGGCAACCGCTGGTGAAGAAGTAGGTTTGTATATCGAAGGCGCAACGAGGGCTGAACTTAATCGCGGATATATGCTGTCCAAGCCCGATACGATTATCGGTTATAGCAAGGTCACGGTAACAATAAGAGTGCGCACAAAAGGCGAGGGTGGTCAAAACGCCCCAATTCAGACGGGAATTACACCGAATGTTGCTTTTGCCGACACGTACGGTGAAGTAATCGGAAAAGTCACGTTCCCGGAAGGCACGCCGTTACTTTCAGGTGGTGAAATACTTGAAGGCGTCACCATTGATTTCCAAGGCAAAAAAGTCCCCGCATTTGTCGGACGCAGGTTCACACTTAGGGTGAGCGGAAAAACTATTGCCGAATGCGTAGTCACCGCAGTTCCTAATGCGACAAGAGTTAGGAGCGGTTTTATGTTAGGCGTCCCCGGCACCAATGTCATTGAGCCTATCGAGCTTGGCGAAAACACATTTGCGATCAACCTGAACAGAAGTGATCTCAGCGAAAAGCTTAAAAACGCCAAAGACACCGATACAATCGAAATAAAATTTCTTAATAGCGGAAAGGACATCGCAAAATACACTCGCACTCCCGGCACAGGCGAGGGGGTATACAATGAAGTTGGCGGAAAAATAGTCGGTTCATATCTCATCGTCGAGTTTTATAAAAACACTGGATATGGACTAACCGGTAATAACGGCGAATGGGTTTTTACAGGCGAGGATATATATATCGGACTTCAAGTTGAAATTAAGCCCGCTTCGTGAACCTGAGCGACACTGCAACCATCGTAGCAAAATAACTTAAAAGTTATTATCTGATCAAAATAACGGATAAGCGGGCGTAAAAACCCGCTTATTCACCATAAAGGTGTTTTATGAAAAAGATATCAAAACTTATTGCGTTTGTCCTTGTTCTTGTTTTGGGCGTGATACTTGTCGCGTGCGGGAATAAGGGCGGCGGTGACAATACCGCGACCACCGTCAACGAACTGACCGCAGAAAGCGGCGTTTCGGCAAGCGGGACATTTGAGGGCGGCTCAAAACTTAAAGCAGAAGCCCACGCAGCCGACAGCGAGAAAGGACTGGCTGCAACTTCGGCAATCGACAAGCCGTACGACAGCGCAAGGGTTGCCGTTTTTGACATCACCCTTACCAAGGGCGGCGAAAAGGTGCAGCCGAGCGGCAAGGTCAAAATCACCATGCCGAAGCCGTTTGAGGCGGACGAATACGTCACTTATCACGTCAAAGGCGACGTCGTGGAAGAACTTGAAACCGCGGTCGTCGGCGACAAAATCTCTTTTGAAACGACAAGTTTTTCGTACTTCGTGATTACGACAAACAAGGTTATGCACCGCACGAAACTTAACTACAAGGGCGTGTGGGCGCCGTCGGCAACGGGCGAGCCCTTCAACATAACGGAATATTTCAGAGATCCGCTTATGATTGACAAGGAGGGCGACGCGTATAAGATGGCGGACGCCGTAGAAGAAGACACGGCTTTGAAACTTTGTGCCAACCCCGACAATTATAAGTACGAAGCGCGCGCCAGGGATAAAATCGGTTATCTTTTCGCGAGAGGAAGCGACGACTGGGAGTATTGCGCGGAGATTCGCGCAGGCTCGCCGTCAGGCCCCGCAATCGCGAAATGGCACGGCTACGAAATTTATAGTTATTACAGACACGAAAAATACGACGACTACGAAGACTTTAAGTGGACGGAATCGCATTTTCTGCAATTCATCGGCGAGGTTCACCCAAAACTTGAATACATAAAGTTTGCTTCCGTTAAAAACGTCGACGGCTATACGGACGAAAACGGCGGGTGGATTTCGGAAAAAGACTCCCTTGACGTTTACGTCGTGCGTACGCCGATAGGGACTTCGCAAAGATTGAACAGGCGGCTGAGCGCAAACAAGTACGGAGTTCTCAAAATTTCCGAAAGAGCCTTCAACACCAGACAGTCGTCTATCGCGGGATATCCGCGCTACTGGTGGAGCTTCGATATTTACGAAGGGAAGCCCACGCACTGGCTGCTTATCAACGGCAACGTCATGGCAACGGTGTTCAACGGGCGCGGTGAACTTGTCCAATCGGGATATGATATGAAATTGAAGTTCGATTACGACGAAAATCTCGATACCGGATCCTCCGAAAGCAAGTTCAACACATATTTTATTCTGCTGGAAGAAAACGGCGTTGAAAATCCGGATTGTAAAATGGACTTACAGTTTTTACAAACCCCGTAAAATATGGTAAAATAATATTAATAAAAACAAACGCCAATTATTTTGGCGGCGGAGACAATATGAAAGCATTGAAAGGCGTACTTATTACACTTGTCGTCATCATCGCCATCGTCGGCGTTACCGTCATCGGCGGGTACGTCGCGGTTCGCTCCAAGTACGGCATCGACCTTTTCCGCACCGCGGGACAACTGAAAACGCTCTCACAAGACGTGGACGAATCCGCGCTTTGTCCGAACGCATTCGGCGAGCAGGATTTCGTCACGATGAAGTCGGAAATCGACAAACGAATTTCGGGGCTTATCGTCTATGAAAAGGGCAAAGGATTCAACGGATATTTGGTCAATTTCGACGCGCTGAAAGGCAAAGTCATGACGGATAAGATTTCGCTCACCGAAAAGCAGGTCGGCGCGGTTGCACAGACGGTCTTTTTCGGGCAGACGGCAGGAAAACTGAAAATCGGCGGGAAAGACGTGAGCGTAACCGTCGTGCAAGTCGATTTTTCGGAAATCGCCGCAAACGGCAGCGCGGACTTCAACGTCGTGGCGAAAATCGACCTTACCCCGTTCAAGGCGGATATGGACGGCTTCCCGTATAAGTTATTCAAAAAATATATCCCCGACAACCTTTACGTTTCGTCCACCGTGCGCGTGGATAAGACGGAAGAAGACGGCTTTGCCTATACCGTAACGCACAAATCGCTTACGCTTAACAATCTTTCGGCTGATGATACGGCGGATCTTTTTGATACGCTAAACGCCGTGCTGAAAATAGGTACTGCCGAAAACCTGAACATGCAGATCGGCACGACGGCGGTAAACGCGCTGATCGGCACGAAAGACAACCCCGGCTTTGCCTATTCCATGAAAGCAATCGGGGCAAAGTATTTCAAGTTTGCGACTTCTGCCGACGCGGACCGCTTTATCGTAAATTGACAACTTAATGCAGCATATTCACGACGTAAAGTCGCGTTTTATGCAAAATATCCCCCAAAAATCCAAACAAGGAGATAAAATTATGACACACAAAAAGGCAAACAAATCAAAGATATTGACGCTGATTTTGGGACTTGCGACGTGTTTTGTGCTTATGCTGGGCATTGTGCTTGCAAACCCGACGAATACAGCGTATGCGGAAGGCGAAACGCTTACGCCGTATGACAGAATTTACATAAATAATAATCCGTTAAACAATGGTTATTATTTGAAAACGTCTGATGGAGATCAACTAAAAGGCAACCCCGATAATGGCTACGTTGCCAAATACAAAGACGGTGTTTTGACTCTTAACAATTTTAACGGCGGGTACGTAGGTATAAATCCTGCCGGATCAGGATATTTCACAATCAACCTTATCGGAGACAATATTATTACCGGTGGGCAAAACGGCGTATTTATCGATGGAGAACATGAAGGACGAGTAACTATTACGTCTAATTCAAACGGAAAATTGACGATAAACGCTTCAAGCGCAAACTCTGTATGGGGAATAGCCTGCGGAGCGTCGGTAATGGCTAAGAACATTGACGTTGTTATTGGAGGCAACGCACAAGTCAAAATTAACGCAACGTCTAATGGAGAAAACTGTCAAGTTGATGGTATTCATGCAAGGAACGTAACAATTAAAGACAATGCAAGCGTTAATATTGTAGCCAAAAACACAAACAATAGCACCGCAAGTCAATGGGTAGCAGGTATTTTTGCAAAAAACAATGTAACTATAAATACAAACGGCAATATCGATATTGACGTTAGCGTGGCGGGTGGCGATAGTGCTTATAGTTATGGTATTCGAAACTGCAAAACGATGACTAAAGCAGGCAATATGACCATAAAATACAAGAAAGCAGGAAGCAATGGCTGGCCTATTACCGGTGGTGACGTAGATAATACAACCCACGCTGTAAACGAAGATAGCGGAAATTGCTTTGCGTCCTACCGCTATGGCACACCGCGCTATGTGGCAGCAATAAACGGTACACTTGCAGGTCCGGGCGTACCTAAGGAAGCAAATAGTGGTAGCGGATATTTCCTTGCGGGTGACGAAATCACTTTGAATGCGCCTTCTTTGCAAGTGAGCGAAACGGATACGACAAACATACCGTTTGACAAATGGTTTTCGTTTACAAGTGACGCAGTTATAACAAACGCAACAAGCCAAAACGGAGCGAAACTTACCGTTCAAGACAAGGATATTGAAGTAAGAGCAAATTATAAAGCGTTTACGGTGCAACCTGTTTTTGAAAGAGAAAGTGGTACAAAAGGTACGGTGACATTTACTCTTATTAGTAATGAATTTAACCAAAGTAATTGGATAAAAATCAGACCGATAAACGATTTAACTATTTCAAAGGGTAACGTTGTGTCTGTTGACGGAACTACTTATAAAGCAACTCTTGAAGATAATGGGACTTATTACGGAACTCCTGCCGGCGAATATGTGGTTGAGGTTGAGTATAATAACAAAACATTATACAGCGCGCCTTTCACCGTGGACTACACCGAAAGGAAAGCAACCGTAGATAGCGTAACTATTTCCGGTGAGAAAGGCGAAACGATTGCAAGCACGGATATTACCGTTACACTTACGGGATATACGTTTGCGACCGCTCTTTCGGGAAATTGGATAACAAATCTTCCCGCAGGGCTTGTTCAGACAGTTAAGAGAATAAGCGACACCAAGGCAAAAATCACCGTCAGCGGTACGCCTACTGTCCTTAGCGACCAGTTTGTAGAAATCACGATTCCAAAGGCAAATATCACGGGACTTGCAAGCAATTTGACTGTCGAAAGCAATTCGGACGCAAAATTTAATATCGTTGCTCCGCTTAAAAAAGTCCTGTATCCAAAGGTTAAGGACATTGAGTATAACGGAAAACCGCAAAGCGGTGTGGAAGAAGGCGAAGGCTATACGCTTGCGAACCATACCGCCACAAACGCAGGCGAATATAAAGCGACCGCAACGTTGGAAAGCGGATATAAGTGGAGTGACGGCTATACCGAACGTTCAAGAATAGTCAAGTGGACCATTAAAAAAAGAACAGCCAAAGCGGAAGACTTTATATTTACTCCGCCGTCAAACCTTGTGTACGACAATAGTGGAAAACGTCCGAGCGTGAAGATAAAGGATGAATTCAACTATACGGGATATTTAGACTTTGATTACAAGTGTGGCGAGTCAGTTGTGCTCGAACCGGTAGACGCGGGCGAATATAAAGTATACGTCAACGTAAGTAGTACCAAAAACTTTAATCCGGTCGGAAAAATACACGACGCGTCGTGGAAATTTACTATCGCAAACGCAAGTCAAAACATGCCCGACGCTTCGAGAATTACCACTGTTGCACCGACTTCTTCGTCTGCAAACGACGGTATTATTCATGGAATAGGCAACGATATGGAATATCGCAAAGCGGGTGATACTTCGTGGACTCAGGGAACGGGCAGTTCGATTACCGGACTTTCGTCGGGCAATTACGAAATAAGATATAAGGCAAAGTTTAATTACGACGCAAGCCCGTCTATTACCGTGACCGTTCCGGAAAGCGGCGTAGTTTCTTATAGCCTTACCGTAAACAACGGAACGGGCGGCGGTGTGTATGTTGAGGGCGCAAGCGTAACCATTACGGCAGACGAGCCTACAACCGGAAAGAAATTTTCGGGTTGGACGATTGTTGGAATAAGCGGACTTGATACCACTCAAAAAAGCCTTACCTTTAATATGCCTGCAAATGCTGTAACGGCAACCGCAAATTACGAAGATATCGAGTACACTATTACTGTAAACGATGGAACAGCAGACAAGACAAAGGCAAAATATGGCGAAAGCGTAACCGTAACGGCAGAAGATAAAGAAGGCAAAGAGTTCGTTGGCTGGCAGGACGCAAGCGGAAATATCGTCAGCACCCAAAAGGAATATACCTTTGTGGTAAAAGACGGAATTGTCCTTACCGCTGTATATCAGGACAAAGCACCGGGCGGCGGCACGATTGACGGCGAAATCGCACCCGCTCCCGATAAAAACGGGCTTTCGGGCGGACAGATTGCGGGCATCGTGATCGGAAGCATTGCAGGCGTCGGAATTGTCGGGTTTGCAATATTCTGGTTTGTTGTGAAGAAGAAAACGTTTGCCGAGTTAATTTCCGCAATCAAAGCACTGTTCAACAAAAAACAATAATATCAACAAAGCATTTTTCAACAAAAAACAATAAATCCAAACAACAAAAAACCGTCCGTTTTTCGGACGGTTTTTCCTTGGCGAAAAAACAAAAGAATCTTGCACGCAAAAGCGATGTGCCTTTGGCACGTTGCGGACAGCCTAAGGGTTCGCCCCCCCCGTAAACAAAAACAACCGCAAAAGCGGTTGTTTTTTGGTGTACCCGGGGGGAGTCGAAAGGAACGTCGTGACGCAATAGCGAAGCGAAGATGCTTGCATCGAAAGCGTAGCGTCAGCCGGGAGGGTTCAACTGCGGAGCAGTGGGCGTTGAAAAACGCCCGAGACTCCCCCGAAAATAAAACAAAACAACCGCAAAAGCGGTTGTTTTTTGGTGTACCCGGGGGGAGTCGAACCCTCGACACCCGGCGTCGGAGGCCGGTGCTCTATCCAACTGAGCTACGGATACGTCTATGACGGATTATAGCACAAAACGGGCGGATAGGGCAACTTTATTAAAACTTATCGGAAAAATTGCCAAAAAAAAGGACGGAATATTTCCGTCCTTGTGGAATCGTCGGTTATTCGGAGCGCAGGCACTCGACAGGATCCTTGTTTGCCGCCATACGCGCCGGTACAAATCCCGCAAGCACCGCCAAAACGACGCTGATACCAAACATCATAAGCGGCTGCCACCAGGAAAGCGTCGCAAGGTGCTGTACACTGAACAGTTTTGCAATGACCGCGTTTATCGGCAAAATCAGTATATACGATATCGCGATGCCCAGCACACCCGACAGACAGCCGATAATGCCCGATTCCGCAATGAATACGCCCGACACGTCGAGTTTCCTTGCGCCGATACTTCTTAATACGCCGATTTCTTTCTTCCTTTCAATGACCGACGTATATATTATGATTGCAATCATTATCGACGAAACAATCAGGGATATCGCGGCAAAACCTATGAGTACGCCCGTTATGGTTGCGGTCATCGACTCCACGTATGCCATTATCATCGACAGGTTGTCGCTGTATTTTACGGGAGTTTCGCCGTTTGCTTGAAGAGTCGCGTTGTAGTTGTCAAGGAAAGCAAGGATTTTCTCTTTCGAGTCGAAAGAACTTGCATAAATTTTGATTTTCTTGGGCTTATCGACGTCGGACACGCCGAGTTTCAGCATGAGAGAATCGAAGTCAGCGTTCGGATCGATTTCGCGGATACCGACATCTCCCGTTTCCGGATCCAGAGCCTTGACAAGCGGATGTTCCGACGCGCGCTCCGAAAGATACCTGGACAGGGCGGCGGTGTAGCCGATGTTGCCGTTTATCGACGTAACGTTTGCGTCTTCGCGGGGACGTACCACGCCCACGACTTTCACGTTCACGGTGTTTTTTCTGCCGTCGGTCTCGCCGTCGATAAAGGTTTTTGCGCGTTGATCGTCCCTTGCGGAAATTTTTTCCCATTTTCCCGTTTCGGTGTTTTTGTGATAATAGTCGCAACCAGTGGCGATTTGGTATTGCAGGGGCTCTTTGCCGTTTTCACCGATAATATCGCTTATCGAAAATGTCGAGTTGCTGAAACTGTTTTCGCCGCCGGTCGAGCCGCCCAGAAGCGCGCTGCCGATATCTTCTTTTGATTTAAGCCCGAGCGCAAAGAGCGTATAGTCGTTAATTTGGTTTTTGCGGTCGACGACAAGCACGACTTCGTCGTAATTTGTCGGCCATTTGGAATTGCCCAGAAGTTCGTACTGCTGGTTCAGAAGCGTTGTGTTGTCGGTCATTTCGTCCCACACGGTGAGATAGGACGAGAACATTTCAAGTTGATCCTTGAAGCCGGAGAGCACGGGAATATCCGCAATCGCGTCGACGAAAGGCTGCACTTTCATATACTTGTCTTCGTCGCCTTTCGCGTGAGTGTAGTCGCAGTAAACGTCGAAATCCGTGCCGTAGTTGTACTTGACGTAACCGATCGTTTCGTCAAAGTTGTCGTCAATATACGACTTTAATCGTGCCAAATCGTTCTTTGAAGTCAGCAAAGGGATATTATCAATGACATTGCCGATGACTTGTTGCGTATAAATCGTGTCGCCCGACGGATATTTTTCGCGCTTTGCCGTGTCCGTTGTCAGAAGGGACAGAATCGCCGACAAGTCCGTGTTGCTTTCACTGATTTCGATGGGGTATTGCGACAGCGCGTTTTCTTCCATTTTTGAAATGAACGACCTTGCGCCCGTCGAAAGCGCAAGAACAAGCATTATGCCGATGATACCGATGCTCCCCGCAAACGACGTCAGAAACGTGCGGCCTTTTTTGCTAATAAGGTTTGTGAAAGACAGCGAAAACGCGGTGAGCGGCGACATCGACGCTTTTTTGCGCTTTTTCTTCTCAATGCGTTTCAGTTCGCGCTTGGCGTTTTTCGCACCCGTCTGTTCGATGTCGGAAAGCGCTTTTTCTTCGGCGGCGGTTTTTGCGGCAAGGTCTGCCGCCTCGTCGCTAAGACACTCGTCAAGGGTGTACTCGTTCGTGTCGCCTACGATGACGCCGTCCGACATATTGAGAATACGGGTTGCGTATTCGTCGGCAAGTTGCGAGTTGTGCGTGACCATGACGATAAGGTGATCTTTTGAAATTTCTTTCAGAAGTTCCATAACCTCGACGCCGCTTTCGCTATCGAGCGCGCCCGTCGGTTCGTCTGCAAGAATGATTTCGGGATTGTTGACAATGGCGCGGGCAATCGCGACGCGCTGCATTTGTCCGCCCGAAAGTTGCGACGGATGTTTTCTGGCATGGGCTTTCAGCCCGACTTTGTCAAGCGCTTCAAGCGCGCGGGCATGGCGTTCTTCTTTTGTAACGCCCGCAAGCGTCATCGAAAGTTCCACGTTTTTCTGAACCGTCAGGTGCGGAATCAAATTGTAACTCTGGAAGACGAAGCCGATACGCTTGTTGCGATAATCGTTCCAGTCAAGGTCGTTGTATTCTTTCGTGGAGCGGCCGTCGATGACGACGTTGCCCGACGTGCATTTGTCCAGCCCGCCGATTATGTTCAGAAGGGTTGTTTTGCCGCAGCCGGAATGGCCGAGTATCGCCACGAATTCTTGTTTGCGGAATTGGATCGTGATGCCTTTCAAGACGTTCACGACGTTGTTGTCCGTCTTAAAATCTTTTTTAATTTCTTCAAGTCTCAACATAAGAAGCGCCTTCTACTTTTTGGTTTTAAAATAATAGATCTTAATATTAAAAATAAATTAAAATTGCAAAATTGTTAAGAGATTTTTTTGAAAAAACCGGAAAAGTTTTATCATTATTTACAAAAAAAAGACAAAACGCGGGTTGTCTTTCCCTTAAACGCTTGAAAAACAGGGCGGCGAATGATATAATACCTATTATCTTTTGAAATTCCATAAGGAGAGATTATGAGTAAAAATCCAAAAGTCGACGCTTTCCTTCATAAGCTTTTCGGCACCACGCCGGGCGAGGGAATGCAGCCGAAAGAAGCGATTGCTTATTCCGTTGCCGGTTTCGGACAAAACTTCATTTGTACGATTATCGGCAGTTATCTTACCGTCTTCATGACGGACGCGCTGGGCTTTGACCTTAACACGAAAATCGGCGTTATGTCGGGCGTTATGGCGGTTGCCTGGCTCATGCTCGGCACGCGTATCTTCGACGCTTTCAACGATCCCATTATGGGCAGTATCGTCGACAGAACCCGTACGAAGTGGGGCAAGTGCCGTCCTTATCTCAAATGGATGGCGATTCCCATCGGCGTCGTTACCATTTTGTGCTTCCTGCCCTGGTACCCGAAAACGGGCGGCGGCTTTGCGGCTCTTTCGGTGATTTACGTTATCTGGTCGGTCGTATATACGGTTGCGGACGTTCCTTACTGGGGACTTTCTTCCGCAATGACCAACAACACCGACTCCCGCGGAAAAATGCTGACGGTCGCGCGTCTTGCGTGCACGCTCGGCGCAGGTATCGTTACCGTTTTCGTGCCGATCATTACGTCCGCAGTCACTGCGGAATACAAGTATAACGAACTTGCGGTGCAAACCCCCGTCATCGTTTACCAGATCAACGACGTCAACGACAGCTCGAAAAATATTTACGTCTTCGATACGGAAATGCAAAAAGCATACTTCAACGACGGCGATATCAAGGAAGGCAACCTTACCGAAGCGGCGAAAGCGGCAGGCTTCAAATACGGCAGAACGGTTATCTACGACGATAAGGGCGATCCGAAATATCTTAATATCAAGTTCAAGAAAAACGGCGATATCAAGAGCGTCGAAGTCAAGGAAGAATATTATAAGCAGAATTTCCGCTCCGCAAGCGGTCTTTTAAGGACGGAATGTGCGGACGCAAACCAGAAAACCTTGCGTTATACTTACTTCATCGCGGCGATAGTGCTTGTCGTGCTTGCGATGCCGATGTTCTTCTATGGTTTCAAAAACACCAAAGAAAGATTCGGTGCTGCGGAAGACGACAATCCCCCGACGCTCGGACACAACATCGGGTTGCTGTTCAAAAACAAACCTTTGTTGCTCCTTGTTCTTTCGGGTATCCTTGGCGGCGCGAGAATGGTTTATACATATACGGGCGGTTTGTACTTCTGTAAATACGCCTTGCAAAACGAAAGCGCGTACAGCCTTCTGACGATGCTGGTCGTGCCGGGCGGTCTTGTGGCTTCGGTGCTTTGCCCGTGGCTTACCAACAAATTCGGCAAAAAATGGACGTTCATCGGCTCGCACATAATCGGCGCGGTCGCAATGATAATTTTGTTCTTTATGTGGGATTTCAGCGCAGGCGCACTTCGTGCGGGTGGCATTTACGTCGCGGCAATCTGCCTTATCCTTATCGGTATCCCGCAGGGTATTTCCAACATTATGACCTACGCGATGATCGGCGATACGGTTGACTATCTTGAATGGAAGACGGGCGAGCGCGGCGAAGGTATCTGCTTTGCAATGCAAACCCTTATGAACAAAATCGGTATGGCAATCGGCGCGTTCATCGGCGTTCTCGCATACGGAATGAGCAACATTTCCCCGACCGACCCTGTCGGCAATATGGACGTTGCGGGACTTAACAAGTTGTGGATGATGCTTGTCTTGTCGGGCGTCGTGAGCTTTATCGCCTGCATTATCCCCATCTTCTTCTACAACCTTACCGAAAAGCGTCAGCGCGAAATGGTGCAGGAAATCGCCGAAAGAAAGGCGGCTGCGGATATTGCGGCGGATCTCGATATTCCCGTAACTCCCGAAGCGTAATCTTTCGTAAAACGAATTTTAACCCCGCTTATGCGGGGTTTTATTTTTGAAAAATGAAGCGCGCGCACTTTCGCCGCTTGACTATTTTTCCGCCGCGGTTTACAATATTTTACGAGGTGAATTGTATGTTATACGACAATATTCTGGAAACAATCGGGAAAACCCCGCTTGTGAAACTCAACAGCATAAGTTACGACGACGTGAACGTCTTCGGAAAGCTGGAATATTTCAATCCGTCGGGCAGCGTGAAAGACCGCGCCGCTTATAACATGATTCTGGAAGCGACGTCGTCGGGCGCAATCGACAAAGACACCGTTATTATCGAGCCGACTTCCGGCAATACCGGCATAGGACTTGCAATGGTATGCGCCGCTCTTAAAATGAAACTTATTCTCACAATGCCCGAAAATATGAGCGTCGAAAGAATAAAAGTTCTGAAAGCGTACGGCGCGGAAATCGTCCTTACGCCAAAGTCGGAAGGCATGCGCGGCAGTATCGAAATGGCGGAAAGGCTCAAAGCCCGTTACGGCCACGCTTTTATCCCGTCGCAGTTCACAAATCCCGCAAATCCTGCGGCGCACTTTATGCACACCGCAAAGGAAATCTTCGCCGACCTTAACAACGTCAGCTGGATTGTCGCGGGCATAGGCTCCGGCGGCACGATAATGGGCATTAAAAAATATATCGACACCTATAAAACTTCCACGCTTATTTGCGGGGTTGAGCCGAAAGGAAGCCCCTTGCTCACGCGCGGGAAAGCGGGACCTCATAAAATTCAGGGCATCGGCGCAAACTTCGTGCCGAAAATACTTGATCCCGACGTTCTGGACGCGGTCGAGGACGTGTCGGACGAAGACGCCGTTGAATGCGCCAGAAACCTTGCGAAAGAAGAAGGTATTTTCGTCGGCATTTCGTCGGGCGCGGCGATTCAGGCTGCAAAAAACCTTGCGTCGCACGGGGAAAAGGGCAACATTGTCGTTATCCTTCCCGACGGCGGTATGAAATATCTTTCGACGGAGTTGTGCGGTGAGTAAGAAAAGAGTTGTGCTTGGTATGAGCGGCGGCGTCGACAGCAGCGTTGCCGCGCTTCTCCTGAAACAGCAGGGCTACGACGTCATCGGGCTGTTCATGAGAAACTGGGTTGAAGAAGACGAAAGCGGTTGCTGTACCGCTCTTGACGACTACGACGACGTGCGCGCCGTCGCGGGGAAACTCGACATACCTTATTACACCGTCGATTTGTCCAAGGAATACTGGGATAACGTTTTCAGGCAGTTTGTCGATTACTATAAACGCGGGCTCACGCCGAACCCCGACGTCCTGTGCAACAGGGAAATCAAATTCGGCCCGTTTGCGAAGTACGCCAAAGACCTTGACGCCGACTTTATCGCGACAGGGCATTACTGCAACGTGCTTAAAAAGGACGGCCGCACCTACCTTGCCCGCGCAAAGGACGAGAACAAGTGCCAGACGTACTTTTTGAATCAGGTTTCGGAAAAACAAATCGAAAACGTCATTTTCCCTGTCGGAAACCTTTTGAAACCCGAAGTCAGGAAAATCGCCGAAGAAAACGGACTTTCCACCGCCGAAAAGAAGGACAGCACGGGCGTTTGTTTTATCGGGGAACGCAACTTCCGCGAATTCTTAAAAAAATATATTCCGATGCAGGAAGGGGATATCAAAACCCTTGACGGCAAAACCGTCGGCACTCACAGCGGCGTGTTTTATTACACCGTCGGACAAAGAAAAGGATTCGGTCTTGGCGGCGCGGGCAACGGAGAGCCGTGGTACGTCGTCAAAAAAGACGTGGAAAACAATATCCTTTACGTCAATCAGGGAGAGTGCGATCTGCTGTTCACAAAGGAACTCACAACGCGCGGCTTCAACTTTATCACAAAAAAACCCGACGAGAAGGAGTTTCGGGTGCTTGCCCGTATCCGTCATCGTCAGCCCCTTGAAAACGCAACTGCGGTAATCGACGGCGACGACATGCATTTATACTTCGACCGTCCGCAACGCGCCGTGGCGGCAGGACAGTATGCGGTGATGTATGAAGTGGGTTCCCCCATCTGCCTTGGCGGCGGCGAGATACGATAAAAAGTCATAATTTTGCGCCTTTTTGAGTTTTTCCGAGAACCTGAAAATCCGTGTACGCATTAGTACACTAGGATTTTCAGAACCCCGAAAGAAACGTCAAAAATCCATCAAAATTCTGACTTTTTAGAGAGTTTGTAATCTTTCAAAACTCTCGCCGTTTTATAGGGTGAATTTATTTGATGCTTACTTTTTTGATTTTAATACAAACTGCACAAAATGCAGTTTAAGTTATAAAAAAACACCTTAAAGGAGGTTTTATGGATAAAATTGTCGTTTGTCCCGAGTGCGGGGCACAGATGACTTTGCAGGACGGACAAGTCGTGTTTTCCTGCGTCGATTGCGGCACCCGTCTTTATTGCATTAAGGGCGTCGTCATCACGAAGTCGCAGGCAAAACTTTTATTGAAAAAACTTGTTGAAAAGAAACAGGCGGAAAAAGCAAGACAACTTGAAATCGAGCGAATCAGCGCGAAAAACGTGAACGAAACAGTGCGTCCCGAACCGCCGATGCCGATGCAGCCCGTTGCGCCCGTGCAGGTAAAAATGCCCGAGCCCGAGCAAAAAATCAACATCGCGCCGCCCATTGCGCCTGCACCCAAACCTGTTGAAAAACCCGTCCCGAAACCCGAAGAAAAGGCGGAAGCGGCACAAATCGGAAAGGTCAATCACACCGTAAAATCGGGGATGGCGTTTGCGATTTTCACGTACGTATTTTTCACGGCGTTTATGTTTGCGTGGTTTTATCCGCTGCACAAAATGTCGTTGTCGTTCGTCAACGCGTTGCCGAGCGTCGCAAACGACGAACTGCTTAAAACAATCGTCGGATACGTCTGGATTTATTTTGACCTGCTGGTATTTCTGGCGTGGGTATGCGCGTCGAGTTCGTTTATGTCGCTCGGATGCGTGCGCCGCAGAAAAATCGACACGGGGGCGGAACTTATCGCATCGGCTTGCACGATACTGAATCTCCCCAACGTATTCCTTATGCTGATTTTAAGCGCGAACCGCAAAAAAATCACAAAGTACAAACGCAGCGAATACGGCGTAAAATACAATATCCGCAAGGACTACGTCCCGACAATTGCAGTTCTGGAAACTCTGACGCTTGCAGCCGTCGCGTATTTCCTTTACACTCTGGTAAACCCGTATTTCTTCGTGAACACGCCGGATTTCTCAAACTACGTGAAAATTATCATCGACGTTGCGTCAACAATGCTCATACCGTTTATGACGGGCGTAATATCTTTGTCAAGGCTTATCAAGATTATGGCAAGACGTCGCTGATGACAACAAAACAAAAAAAACGTACGGGCTGCCGTACGTTTTTTTATGCTTTTTATATCAGTTTGTCGCCGCCCGTGGTCGAGATGACATACAGAATATTGATTTCTTCGCCTGTCAGAGCGTCGATATAAATATAATATATTCCGCCCGATTCCACGATGAATTCGTAACAGAGCTTTTCGGAATTTGTCTTGTACGGAATGACGCAAAGTCTGCCGTCCGACGCGTTTTCAAAGCCGACTTTCGCCTTTGCGGACTCGTGGGAAACCGCGGGCGTCTGCGTTTTTCTTTCAACGTGGTTGAAGGCATAATTTACCGCGTCCATTCCAAGGACGTCGCCGTTATCCGCGGCAATTTTCACCTTCACAAGGTCGGGATAAAGTATCGTGCCGTCCGACAGCACGGGCGCAAAATTGATATAAACCGTGCTGTCGTCGTTTGCGCTCCACACGTCCCGCATGCCGTGAAAACCGCATTTTTCAAGGAAAACTTTTGCCTTTTCGACGCAATCTTCAACCGACAAAACGGGGTTTGTAACGTCGCGGCTGCCGCTCACGTTCAACAGCGTTCCGCCGCGCTTACTGACCTGCAAAGTCGTTCTCACGCCCGAAAGCGTGCAGTCGAAATTGTACGTTTCGATGTCGCCGCCCCACTGACCGAGAAAGTTCAGATTTTGTATTTTGTCGCCGAAAATATCCGTGACGACGGCGGTTGCCTGTTCTTTTGTTACTTCGTTTTCGGGAAGACCTTTTGCCACCTTATCGTTTCTGCCGTCGCTGAAAGGTCCGTCATAGATAAGTTGCGGGTATTCGACAGACGGGTCGTTTAATGTGGCGAAAACGTCGGATAAAACGTCCGATTTGTCATTTTCGGCGTTTACAAAAAGGTATCCTTCGGATATTTTGTCCTTGACTTTGTTAAGTTCCTGCGACAGCGTTTTCAGCATTTCGTGGATTTTCCCGATTGCCGTGTTTTCTTCCGCCGTAATCTCTCCGCCCGATTCGAGTTTGTCTTTGAGATACGCCGAAAAGTCGCCCGTCTGGTTCAGAAATCGCATTGTGTTTTCGATGCTCACGTCCGAGCCCGAAAGGGCGGATAACGCGCAAACGGCAAGTTCCCCGGACTTCACGGCGTCCGACAAAAGAGAAAGTCTTGTGGTTTTCCCGCGTGCGACCGTCAGTTTCGCGAATTTGATTTCCAGGTCGTTCGTTTCGTCCAGCAGGGTATAATAAGATTGCTGGTAATGCGCTTCCAGCACGTTTTCGGTTTCGGCGCGCGCTTTCTTTTCTCTTCCGAAAAGCACGCCGAGAGTTATCACCCCCGCCGCCATTGCGACTATAATTACGCTTACCGCTATTATTGCTTTTTTATTCATACGCACCTCATTTGGCAAAGTTGTGCTTGCCGATGGAAAGCATCACCGTTCTGGACCAGATCCACTTTGACGTGGCGGTTGACGGATTGTAATAATACAGACAGCCGTTTGTGGGATCCCAGCCGTTTAATGCGTCCTTTGCGGCTTTGATTGCGGTGGCGTTGGGCGAAAGATTGATTTGTCCGTCGTTGACTGCGGTAAACGCCCACGGCTGATAAATCACGCCGGCGATAGTGTTGGGGAAAGACGCGCTTTTCACGCGGTTCAACACGACTGCCGCGACCGCGACTTGTCCGACGTAAGGTTCGCCGCGCGCTTCGGCGTACACGCATTTTGCAAGAAGGTATTCGTCCGACGACGAGTATCCGCTGGAAGAGCCCGTCGCGTTGCCGGTAGACAGACTGATTCCCATTGCGGCGGCGGTTTTTTTGCCGACGATACCGTCTGCGGTCAACCCGTTTTTGCTTTGGAAATATTTCACCGCTTTCGTTGTCGCCGCGCCGTATATGCCGTCGACCGCGCCCGTATAATAGCCCCAGCGTTTGAGTTTCGTTTGTATGGTTTTCACCTGATTGCCCGTCGAGCCTTGTTTCAGCACGACCGCTTCGGTCACGGCGTCGTCTTTCGTCATTACGCCCGAAAACGCCAGAACCGCCGTGAGCATTGTCACGAACAGTACGAAAGCGCACAAGATTTTTTGCGAGTTTTTATTCATCTTCACCTCTGAATTTTTTGATTATTTCAACGATTTTCGATTTGTATCGAAAGTTTTCGCTGCCGTCGTCGGGGACGAAACACAACGGCGGAAAACACACGCACCACCAATTATTTCCCGTCCCTTCGCCAAGTTCCACGATAAGCGCGTCGTAAACGCCCGCGGGGAAAGATACGTCGTCGTATTTTCTATAAGGAAACTTTTCCTCAGAGAGCCGCACGGTCGCGCGGTAAGAAAAACCTTTGTCAAGAAGGACGTCGTCCGACGTCTTTTTCAGGGCGCAAAGATTGTTTCTTATCACTTCTTTCGCGTCGTCCGACGACTTGCAATCCGAAAGCAGCGGCGTAAGGTAATTTACGACGGCGTCGCGCACATCAAGCTTCACGCTCTGGTCGATTTCGGAATTGCTGTTCGCGCGAATATGTATCCGTACGCAGTCCTGTTTGCGATTTTTCGTATCGACGCAGCCCGAAAGGGAAATCATCAGAAGAAGAGTCAGGATAACGATTTTTTTCATTGTTCACCTCGACATAATTCTTGCCCGTATTTGCGTTTCTATACTTGAACGGCGGCGGTGGATTGTGATATAATAAAAACGGAGGCAGTATGAAAGAATACGACGTATTGATAATAGGAGCGGGCCCCGCGGGGCTGACGGCGGGTATATATGCGGCGCGCGCGGGCGCAAAAGTCGGCATTGTCGAAAAGTCTGCGCCGGGCGGCAAGGCAAATCTTGCAAACGACCTTGAAAACTATATGGGCACCGACGGGATTTCGGGCAGCGACCTTATGATTAAATCGTTTTCGCAAGCCGAAAAGTACGGCGCGGAGTTTATCTTTGACGAAGTAACGGGCGTTTTCCCCGACGAAAGCAAAGCGGTGCTTAAAGGCGGCGACGTAAAATACAAAAGTCTGATTCTGGCGGTCGGTACTTACGACAGAAAAACCGGCGTCGAAAACGAAAAAGATTTTATCGGGCGCGGCGTGTCGTACTGTGCGGTTTGCGACGGGAATTTCTTTAAGGGGAAAACCGTCGTCGTCGCGGGCGGCGGCAACACCGCTTTCAAGGACGCGCTGTACCTTGCGACGATTGCGAACAAGGTTTATATCGTGCACAGGCGCGAAGGTTTCCGTGCCGAAAAAATTCTGGTTGAACGGGCAAAAAACAACGAAAAAATCGATTTTGTGTTAAACGGCGTAATAGGCGCGTTTCACGGCAACGAAAAACTTGAATCCGTCGACGTGAAATTTAAGGACGGAAGCGTGAAAACGATTGAAACAGACGGTGTATTCGTCGCGCTCGGCGCAGAACCCGAAACGGGCTTTATACCGTCGGAAATCAAAAAAGACGACAAGGGTTATATAGTTACCGACGATAAAATGCAAACGAGCGTCAAGGGGATTTTTGCCGCGGGCGACGTGCGTGAAAAAAACCTGCGCCAGATTGTCACGGCGTCGTCGGACGGCGCGATCGCGGGGCAGTTTGCTGCGGAGTATGCGCTGGAAAATTTTGACAATCGTTAAAATATGTAAAATTTTATATAGACATATATCAATATTTGTATAATGAATTGATAAAAATCGCAAAAAACGTATCAATTTCGGTCGTTTAACCGACAAAAGAAAAAAAATAAAAAAATTTTGTAAAAAGTTGTATAAAACCACTTGACAAGTCAAAAATATCATTGTATTATGATGCCATAAATCAAGTGAAATTACATTTGATATTAAATCGCTCATAATTTTCCCCCTTATCATATAATTAGTGAGGTGGCTCGGATTCTTCCGAGCCACCTTGCTTTTACCGCGATTTTTTTATCCTTTTCAAACCCAAAATAAATATCGCGCCGTTACGCATAATAGGCGTATGAAGAAGTTCATAAAAGTCATAATTTCCGTGGCGATTTTTGCGGTTTTTTCGTTGTCGGCGACGGGAATAATAAATTGTAACGCGCGCGTCGCGCGCGCGGAAGTTCTCGAAACGAAAATCGTAACGATAATGTATCACAGTGTGTTGAACGGGAGCAAAGGAAGATATATCGTCAGCGAAAAACAACTTGAAAACGACCTTGTCGCGCTTAAAAACGAAGGGTTCGTTTCGGTAACGCCCGATGAAATCATCGCGTTTTCGGAAGGGCGCGGTATGCTTCCGGAAAAACCCGTGCTTATTACTTTCGACGACGGGCATTACAACAATTTATATTACGCCGTGCCGATTCTGAAAAAGCACGGATTCACGGCGGTCATCAACGTGGTCGGGGCATATTCGGAACATACGACTACGTCGGGCGACTCCAAAAATCCCAACTATTCGCACATTACCTGGGACGAAATGGAGGACGCGGCAAAGGACGGCGTAATATATTTCGGCAATCACAGTTTCGGAATGCACAAGTTCAAGCCGCGTTACGGAATCGCGCAAAAACCATACGAATCGGACGACGAATACGTGAAAATATTCACCGCCGACACGATGAAACTGCACGACAAAATCAAGGAATACGCGGGCTACGACACGGCGGTTTACGCATATCCTTTCGGAAAATATTCCGCCCTTGCAAAAGATACCTTGAAAAAGCTCGGATATAAAATCACTTTGACTTGCAACGAGGGCGTAACGTGTGCAAGATTCGGCGATCCCGACAGCGTGATTTATATGAGGCGTATCAACCGCGAAGGCTCGTACTCGACCGAGAAATTTATAAACGTAATAAAAAAATATTATAGCCGTTGATTTTCCGCCAGCCGTTTGATATACTTGAATGCGGAGTATTTTATGGATAACGTATTCAATTTCAGAGATCTTGGCGGAATCCCCACGGCGGACGGAAGAAAAGTCAAAAGCGGACTGTTTTTCAGAAGCGGTCTTTTGGATTTTGCAAACGACAACGATATCGCGTTTTTGAAAACCCTCGGTCTTTTGGAAGTTTTCGATTACCGCGACCGCGACGAGGTGGATAAAAACAAAGAATATATTTACGAGCGCATCGGCGCAAAGCATTTTCATTATCCCAACGACATCACAAAGGGCAAAGTTTTCAAGTTGCAGACGGGCGGAATGGAAAGAATGTTCATAAAAATCAAGCCCGCGGACGTGTGCGAGTTTTATTCGTACCTGCCTTTCGGAAACGACGGATACAAAAATATGTTGCTTGCGGTAAAGCGCGGCGAAGTGCCGTTTTTACAACACTGTACGGCGGGAAAAGACCGCGCGGGGTGCGGCAGCGCGCTCCTTCTTGCGGTTTTGGGCGTGTCCTACGACGAAATCGTGAAAGATTACCTTAAAAGTCTGAAAATACGGGACAACATCAGAAAAGTAATGTTCGACAAAATCCCGAAAATCGTGCACCCGTTCATAAAAAACAGTTACGAGCCGCTTTTCATCGTCGACAAAAGTTACCTTGACGCCGCGCGCGACGCGATTTTCAAAAAATACGGCAGTTTTGAAAACTACCTTTTGAAAGAATACGGATTAACACAACTCGACGTGGACGAAATCCGCGCAAAATACACCGAATAAACAAAATATACCGAATGAAAAACAAAAAGCACCGAGAAATCGGTGCTTTGTTTTTGAAAAGAAAAGTCGTTACAGGACGATCGATACCGTCATATAGGCGACGTAGGTTGCAAGGATAACGCCGCCTTGCACACGCGAGAACTTTTTGGTGATAACCGCGGGCAGAATCGCAAGCAGTGTGAAGCCTATGCAGAAGGGCATATCTATGTAAAGCGAGTTGAATTCGACGGGAAGTCTGCCGCCCGAAATCATTGCACAAACCGGCAGAATTAAACAAAGGTCGATGACGTTCGCGCCGATAATATTGCCGATGGACAAGTCGTGTTTTTTCTTGATAATCGACGTAACCGTCGTGACAAGTTCGGGCAGCGACGTGCCGATTGCGACAAGGGTGATTGCGACGATTCTTTCGGGGACGCCCATATATCCCGCGAGTTTGCTGCCGAAAGTTACGAGATGTTGCGCGCCGCCGACGATAAACGCCGTGCCGAGAATAAAGAAGATAATGCTTTTTGCGATGTCTTTCGTCTTTTGTTTTTTGGCGGCCAAGGCATCCGTGTTTGTGCTTTCGTCAGTTGCGTTTCCGGACTCGGCGGGGCTGCCGTTCGCGCCGGCGGAAGCGGGATTCGTGCCGTTGTCGACAAGTTTATTCTTTGTCGCTTCTTTTTTTCCGACGATGATGTTTTCCGCCATAAATACGACGAATACAACCAAAAGAATAATTGACAAATATGCGTTCAAATAACCTTTCAGGCACATTAAGAACAAAATAACGATGGATAAAATCATTGTTATGCCCTTAAAGAGATAGGCTTTCTTATCAAAAGCGTGCGGTAAAAACAAAAGCGACACCGCCATAATAAGCCCGATGTTCGCATTCACGCTGCCGACGGCGTTGCCGATTGCGATTGCCGCGTTGCCTTCGCCTGCGGCAATGGACGATGTGATAAGTTCGGGCAAAGTCGTGCCGATGCTCACGACCGTCGCGCCGATGATGAATTGCGGCACGCCCGACATTTCGGCAATCTTGCTTGCGGAATCCACAAACCAGTCGCCGCCTTTGATGATAAGGACAAGCCCCACGAGAAACAAGAACACGGTAAGGCAGATATCGCCCGTGCGCGTTATTGCAAGAATTTCAGTCATTGTTCCCTCCGTTGTTTTTCATAAATAAAAAAGACCTTGTCACGGCGAATTGCCGTCCAAAGTCTCGTGAATTAAGGCAAACCGGACCGTCTGGTCAGAGTGTCAACATTGCCACTCAAAGAGTTACTACTCCCATTGAACAAGGTTAATGTAGCACATTGATTGGCAAAAGTCAACGTTTTTCGGAGTTTTTTCCGGAATCGATTTTTGCCGACAAGGCTTTGTGTTTTTCCATAAATTCACGATACGCCGCCGCCGAAAAAGGGCTTTTCACGGTGTCGACTTCGCGTGGAGTCGGCGCGGCGATTTTTGCGTTTTGCGGTTTTTTCGGTACTCCGCCGTTGTCAATCTTGTAAAATTCGCCAAATTTTTTATACATTGAAACCTCATATCGTTAAAATTTGTTTATTTTCGTTTGCCATAATTTATTGTTTACTATATAATATTTTTATCTATGAATTTATATTCAAGGAGATTGTCATGAACAAAAAAATAATCGCCGTTATAGCACTTGTTCTCGTCCTTACGGTAGGGCTTGTGGCGTGCAACGGCAAAACTTATAAGGCAAGCGGCGTTGCCGACGGCAACAAATACGCTTCGAGCCCCGTTGAAAACAACGGCAGTTTCGTCGTGAAACAGGGTAATTACGTTTATTTCGTCAACGCATACGTCGGGGCGGACGCCGAAAACAAATTCGGCAAACAGGAAAAGTCCTGCCTGTACCGTGCGGAACTTGACGAAAACGGCAACATCATCGAGGGCAGCCGCGTCGCGCTTGTCAACAAAAACATTTATTCGACCAGCACGAAATCCGGCATTTACATCAGGGGCAACTGGATTTACTTTGCGTCCCCCAACACCGACAAAACCAAGAGCGGCGAAGTCAATAAGAAATACCTTGACTTTTTCCGCGTGAGTCTTGACGGCAAAAAGACGGAACTTTTATATACGATCGCAAATCGTTCCGCCGACTTCTTCGTTACGGACAACTCGCTTCTCGTCCTTGACGGCGGCGCGCTCAAAAAAATCGACCTCAACAAAAAGTCGCTGGGCAAAATCAACAACAAGAAAAACTACGTCGAAGTACGCAGCAACGTTTCGTCGTTGCAACCCATCGTCGCAAACGGCGCGTTCTCCGGCATGGCGCTTATGGTATCGAATGCGGCAGACAGCGACAGCTGGAAGAAATTCAACACCCTTTCGGTCATTTATGCGGACGGCACGATTAAGGACGTCATCACCGACAACTCTTTCGGCGGCAATGCGGACAGCTATCTTTACAACGCGACCGTGTCCGTGAAAGACTACGTCGTGAAAGGCGACAAAATCACCGTCTATTACACCAAGACCGATAAGGATTCCAAGGTTCAGCTTTGTGCATATACGTTCGGCACGGACTTCTCGTTCGACAGCAAAAACGAAGTGCTTCTGATGAAAGACGCGTCTTCGTACAACGTTGCGGCGGTAAAGGGCATCGACGAAAAGTCGGCGTTCGTCACCGTATCTTCCGCACCTTATCTTAAATACGTGGAAAAGGGCAAAGAACCTCAGAACGTCCCCGCAAGCGCGACCGAATCCGACAGCCAACTCAAACGTCAGATCACGATTCGCGACGTCAGGAACGGCTACGTCTTCTATACCGACGCGTCGAGCGCAAAAGCGCTTTACCGCTATAATTACGCGTCCCTTGACCTTACCACGGAAGAACTCGTTGCGGAATTCAACCTTTCTTCGTCCTGGTTCGCGCCCGTAATCTTAGGCGATTACATGTACTTCCTTGACGGCACGAAAGAATATACGTATCGCGTTAAATTGCAAACCGGCGATATCGTAAAGCCCGAAACCAAAGATATGGTTGTCGGCAAAATGACCGCGGACGATTACAAGGCGGTTTTCGAGTCGGAAAAGAAATAAAAAACCAAGCCGTCCCGTAAGGGGCGGTTTCTTTTTAATTTTTAATTCGACAAAATTAGACAAAAATCGACAAAAACAAGTGAAAATCATTGAGTTTTTACTTGTTTTATTTGTTATAATCGCATTGCAACACGGAAAACGAAGTATTATTTTGGTTTCCGTCGAATAATTACATTTCAGGGGGTAACTTAAATGCACACAATCGTTATAGCGGACGATAACGTCTCTTTCGCAGAAGAAATGCGAAATTATTTCACGGACAATACCGATTTCAAAGTGGTTGGACTTGCGCCCGACGGGGTTGAAGCGATAAAACTTGTCGAAAAACACAAGCCCGACTTTTTACTTCTCGATATCGTTATGCCCGAACTGGACGGATTCGGCGTGTTGAGCGCGCTTTCCGCTTTTGACGAAAAACCGAAAACGATAATGGTATCGGGGCTTGCAACCGACGGATTCGTTACGAAATCGTTGCGCCTTGGAGCAAGTTACTTTATGGCAAAGCCCGTGAATTACGATAAACTTGCCGAATATATGCGCGAAATGCTTGCGCCCGCCGCTGCCGTCGCCGCGCCGCGTGAAGAAACGCACAAAGTGTCTTCCCGCGTGAACAGGTCGCTGGACGAAAGAATCGCAAACATCTTTATTTCGGTCGGCATTCCCGCCCATATCAAAGGCTATCAGTTTTTAAGGGAAGCAATCAAAATGGCGGTCGATACGCCCGATATCATCAACAACATCACCAAAAAACTGTATCCGTCGATTGCCGATAAGTTCGACACGAGCAGCAGCAAGGTCGAGCGCGCGATACGACACGCAATCGAAGTCGCCTGGAATCGCGGCAAAATCGAAAATATCAACAGCATTTTCGGCATAAAGGTTTACACCGCAAACGATAAGCCCACGAACGGGGAATTTATCGCGCTTGTCGCGGACAAGATGATATTGGAAGGCGCCTAGTCGCAAACTGTGCTTTTGACCAAACAAACGCATTGCATTTGTTTGTTTGTCTTTTGCTTGTTTGCGCCTTTTCCCCACGGGTACACAGTATCCCGCGGGGTCCCCAAAAAAACATAATTGTTGCGCGGTGAAATTTGCTTTGCAAGTTAAATTTGCTTCGCAAGTTATATTTTGACTATCGTCAAAGTTATATTTCGGCTAATGCCGAAGTTAAGGTGTTTTTATCCGCAACTTGCCCGAAGGGCAAATATCACTGCGAAAGCAATATAACTGTCGAAGACAATATCACTGCCGCAGGCAATATAACTCATAACGTCGCACGCCGTTACAGCAACCGCGTTCTGCGGTTGTTTTTATTTTTTCT
>OQVN01000100.1_pt1 | contig 33278 bp, 22 predicted proteins | sample 1691621 | NCBI WGS metagenome assembly OQVN01 (sample SAMN03418278, study PRJEB22391) | human gut metagenome | biome: human-gut; feature: organic feature; material: feces | host: Homo sapiens | place: Tanzania | collected 2013-01 | reverse complement strand
ATGCCGTACTGAAAAATGTTTCTGCCCTGCTGAAGCAGCATATGTGGCGCCGTGGCTTTGCCGCGCGTTGGGGTGGTGAGGAATTTCTACTGGTATTTGAAAATGCAGATCTTGCAGAAGCGCGGAAACAGCTGGAGCTTCTCATGAACAAAATCCACGAACTGGATACGCTCTATGACGGGCAACACGTAAAAGTAAATATGACCTTCGGACTGGTCTGCGAGTCCGACAAAGATATTCATACATTATTAAAAGAAGCTGATGAGAAATTATATATCGGTAAGACAAACGGTCGTAACCAGGTGGTATCTTAACCCGGTTACGACCTCTTTTTACTGTTCCATCTGCCTGCCTAGGAAGCCCGCTGCGGACTGCGCCAGTTTCTGTTCTACTTCTCCCATTTTGCTCTTCCCGTCATTTTCCAGCAGGATCACACTGCCGATGATATCTCCCTCACAGAGGATCGGAGTGATCAGCTGCCAGGCATAATCAATAGCAATATCCTCTGCAATGTTGACGTAGTTGCGGTCTCCTTTTGCGGCGATCACAGTCTCTCTGTTATTGACTTTCTCTTCCAGCTGACGGCTTACTGCCTTATTGAGCAGCTGCTTACTGCCACCTGCAACCGCAATAAACTGATCCCTGTCTGCAATCAGTGCCGTATGTCCGGACACCTGCGCCAGGCTCTCCGCATACTGTTTGGCAAATGTGGTCATCTCTCCGATAGGAGAATATTTTTTCAGGATGACCTGCCCCTCTCTGTCGGTGAAGATCTCCAGCGGGTCACTCTCTCTGATGTGTAACGTACGGCGGATTTCCTTCGGGATCACGATACGTCCCAGGTCATCTATTCTTCTTACAATTCCGGTTGCTTTCATCATTTTTTCCTCCATAACATATTGCGTAAGATAAATCATCATCTCGCATTACTAATCATTAACGTTGCAGTTAGTATGCGAAATGCAGGAAAAAATATACTTTAAATTGCCAGATACACCGTCATTCAGCAGCGCCATTGCTGGCATCCATTCAATTTTTACTCTTGCATTATCGAATTTTTCCATTCTCAATCAGACTATTTCGTACTGTATTTTCCTTATTTCTATGTTACACTTATTCTGTTTACGACAAATTTTTTATGGGAGTGTTTAAAACTATGAATCACAAAAATAATAACAGAAGTTCATTTTCCGGCAAGATCGGTTTCGTCCTGTCGGCTGCCGGAGCATCCGTAGGCTTAGGCAATATCTGGCGTTTCCCGTATCTGGCAGCCAAATACGGCGGCGGAATCTTCCTGCTGATCTACATTATCCTGGCACTGACCTTCGGTTATACCATGATCGTAGCGGAGACTTCACTGGGACGTATGACGGGCAAAAGCCCCGTGGGTGCCTTTCATGCCTTCGGAAAATCCAAATGGCTGTCCTTCGGCGGATGGATCAACGCTATTATTCCTATTCTGATCGTTCCCTATTATTCCGTCATCGGCGGATGGGTGATCAAATATCTGGTGGAATATGCCAAGGGTCACGGACATGATCTGGCAGCGGACGGTTATTTTTCCACGTTTATTTCCAATGGTGTCTCTACAGAGCTGTGCTTTATCGTATTCACTCTATGTACTCTGGGAATCATCTACGCCGGTGTCCGCAACGGTATCGAGCGCGTATCCCGCATTATGATGCCGATCCTGGTAGTGCTGTCCGTGGTCATCACAGTCTATTCCGTTACCAGACCGGGAGCACTGAGCGGCGTGAAGTATTTCCTGATCCCGAATCCCGCGAATTTTTCCTGGATGACAGTCGTAACTGCCATGGGGCAGATGTTCTACTCTCTGTCCATTGCCATGGGTATTCTCATCACCTTCGGCTCTTATATGAAAAAAGATGTCTCCATTGAAGGTTCCACGAAAAATGTGGAGATCTTTGATACCGCCATCGCTATCATGGCAGGTCTGATGATCATTCCCGCCGTGTTCGCATTTTCCGGTGGGGATCCCGATACCTTACAGGCTGGTCCTTCCCTGATGTTCATCACACTTCCCAAGGTCTTCGACAGCATGGGAATGGGCACCTTCGTAGGTATTATGTTCTTCGTACTGGTACTGTTTGCAGCCATGACCAGCTCCATTGCACTTACCGAAAGTGCTGTGTCTACTTTCGAGGACGAGCTTGGCTGGGGTCGTAAAAAATCTACCGTGATCATGGGTGTGATCATGCTGGCACTGGGAACGTTATCCTCACTGGGTTACGGACCGCTTGGTGCTGTGAAGATCATCGGCATGCAGTTCCTTGATTTCTTCGATTTCCTGACCAACTCCGTGATGATGCCTATTGCTGCCATCACCATCTGTCTGCTGGTCTCCCGCGTCATCGGTTTGAAAGCGGTGGAAGAAGAAGTGATGCACGGCGAGAGCACTTTCCGCCGCAAAAAGATATTCAATTTCATGATCAAGTATCTCTGCCCGGTATTTGCTGCGATTATTTTATTAAGTTCTGTAGCAAATGCATTTGGACTTATTTCCATGTAAGATGCCAGGGTCATAAACAAAACCCCACGCTGTGCTCGCACAGGCGTGGGGTTCTTGTTTCATGACCCGCTCCGATATTCGCATAAAAGGGAAGCGTCAGCTTCACGATATAATGAGCCTCATGGAAAAACAAGCGGCTGCGAAGCAGACATTTGTTTTTCTGGGCTCATTAGCGAACGAATATCCTGCGAAGCAGGATGTGGAGTGCGATAGCACGAATTCGTGAGCTTATGATATACTAATCACTCGTCCCGTCTCCGCGTTCACTCTATGTGAAATCGAGATTACCGTTCTTCCTTCCGCGGCGCGCTTCAGTGCCTGCAGCACCTCTTCCTCGGTCTGGGCATCCAGATTTGCCGTAATCTCATCCAGCAGAAGGAGCTTCGGCTTCGCCACGGCGGCTCTGGCAATGGATAACAGTTGCCACTGTCCCTGCGAGAAGATCTCCGAAGTACAGAGCGTGTCATAGCCTTTTTCCAGCTGTTCTATCGTTGCATCCAGTCCCGCAATTCTTGCAGCCTTCCGTACCTCTTCCATAGTAAAAGAATCGTCATACAGTGTGATCTGATCCTTCACGGTACCGGGTACTCTGTGAAAAGTCTGCTCCACATAGCCGTACAGACTGCGCTTTTCATTTTCCGGAATCTGAAAAGCATCTCTTCCCTGAATCAGCACTTTGCCTTCTTCCGGCTGATAGAGTCCCAGCAACAGTTTGAAGACCGTACTCTTCCCTGCACCGGTTCTGCCTGACAGAGTGACCCGTTCTCCGGGATACACTTGAAAATTTAAAGCCTGCAAAATCTTACGATCATCATCCTCATAGCCAAAGGTCACGTTTTGCAGTTCCACAAACGGATTTTCCGGTCTATTCTGTGGTTCTGCCGGTTTTACCCCGGAATTTTTCTCCGGCAATTCCTCCAGCGCATAGAATTCATTGATCCGGTGCACGCCCGCAATGGCAGACTGTATGGTCTGTATCTCCATTCCCAGACTCTCCACAGGAGTAAAGATCTGGGAGATATAGTTAATTACCGCTACCGCTGTACCGGCAGACATGCCGAACAGTGTCAGCACCCTTGCATTACCGGAGGCAGAAAACAGCATCACAACCGCCACCACGATAGCATTCAGGATCAAAATCACAGGGGAATAAATGGCATCATAAAAATTCGTGCGATCTACCGCGCGATAACTCTCCGCAATATATTCATCATACCGCTGCTCCATGTAGCGTTCTTTTCCCAGCGTATGAATGGTGCGGATATTGTGCAGCGTCTCCGGCACATGTCCGGATGCTCTGCCCACGGCACGACGGTTCTCGATCTGGGCTTCCAGCATGTTTTTCTGCACCGTCCGGGTGAACCAATACAAAAATGGCAGCAGGACCAAAAGTACGATCGCCAGTCCTCTGTTTTTTAACCAGATCACCACCAGGATACTTATAATCTTACAGGCATCGGCGAACATACTGATGATTCCGGAGGTAAACAGGTTCTCCACCGTATCCACATCTCCCACGAAGCGGGATACGATAGTACCGGGCTCCTGACGATTCAGTTCGTCTGCGGTCAGATTCGTGTATTTGTCCATCATGCTGCTCCGCAGTGCATGCGTGATCTTCTGACCGAAGACTGTCAGCAGACCTTCCCGAAGGCTTTCGGTCAGACCGTTGAGCACCGTAAAAGCAAAATATAGTATCACCAATGCAACCGGAACTGCGTTTCCTACGGTGATCGTATCCACAATACTTCCCAGGATCCAGGGGGGCAAAAGTGCGGTTACGATGGCACCTGCGACTGCCAACAGGATTCCCAGTGACAGCCCTGCATAGCCTGTCACAGTCTGCCGGATCACGCTGCGGACATTGTTCACATTCTGTCTCTTATTTTTCTGCATCTGTTTATTTTTCTGCATGATCCGGACCTCCCTCCTGCGTACTGTGTGCATCAGCGCCATCTGCCTGTGCTTCATACAGTCTCGCATACTCCGGGAACTTTTCAAGGATCTGTTCGTGGGTTCCCTCGGTCACTTTTCCATCCTCCATCCACAGCACCTGATCCATTTCAGGGAACAGATAGAGTCTGTGGGACAATAGGATCACGATACTGTCCGCTGTAAACTTCCGTAGATTGGCAAAAACCTCTTTCTCCGTCTTGCGATCCAGTGCGGAAAAAGGATCGTCCAGGATCAAGAGCGGGCGCTTATGGCATAGGGTTCTCGCCAGTGCCAGCCGCTGTGCCTGGCCACCGGAGAGCCGGACGCCGCCATTTCCCACAATGGTGTCCATACCCTCTTCCATCTCTGCCACCTCACCGTCGAAACAGACTGCCTTCAGATACTTCTCCGGATCGTCGTCATCACCCAGCAGTATATTGTTACGGACACTGTCATTGAACAGCTCCGGATCGTGTCCTAAATATCCCACCATGCCGTTTTTCTCTGCCTTGGTCATCCCGGATAAGTCTTTACCGTGGAAACGGATCCTTCCTTCGTAAGGGTATTCACAGAGGAAGGTCTTACCCAATGTAGACTTACCGCACGCCACTGCGCCGGTGACACCAATGATCTGTCCCGGAGTGGCTGACAGATTGAAGTCCTCATAGATCTTCGCTCCGCCGGGATAAGCAAAGCTTACATCCGATACTTCCAGCGTTCCCGGCTCCTGTACCAGGCTGCCATCCTCATAAATGTCTTCCTTCATCAGCGGTTTGATTCGTTTCCAGGAGACCTGGGCTTTATGTACCGCATTGAATAATTTTGCTGCATGAGAAGATTTCACGGCTAACTTCAAAAAACAGGATAAAAACGTGGTAAAGGCTGCCACATCCCATATTTTCCAGCCATTTCCCAGCACATTTCTGCTGCCGAAATACAGAATAAACAGTACGCCTGTCATGGAGATGATCCGGTACAGCGGGGGGAACGCGGTACTCCAGATATTAGCCTTCACAGCAGCTTTCTCATAAGCGGTAAGATTCTCTTCATAAGCCTGTTCCCGCTCTTTTTCTCTGCCATAGACACGGTAGGTAACAGCGTTAGTGGCTCTGTCCAGTGTTGCGGCGCTTAAATCTCCGGACTGTTCCTTATATGCTGCACCGGTACGCTGCACGTTACGCTTCATCTTCTCCGCCAGCACATAAGATACCGGCAAAAACAGCATGCCTAAGATTGCCAGCCGCCAGTCATAAAATAGCAACATTCCCACATATGCTGCCAGTGCCACACCGGTATCAAAGATCTCTGTGGTAAATTTCCGCATACCCTCCGCACAGTCGTCCACATCCAGGATTGCTTTGGTCATGACATTTCCGACACCCTCTTCTTCCAGTTCGGCACGGCTTCTGTGTACCAGACTGCGGTACAGAATCTCTTTCATGTCACGATTCACGTTATTGGCAAATCGACGCACATAGAATCGCTTGATATAACGGGAGATCTGCACAATGGCAATAGATATCACATACGCGGTCACCAGCACCAGCATATCCCGGTATCCTGCTTTTCCACCCAGGATATCCACCAGGCATCCCGTCATCCGCCCCTCGAACCACGGTCCTGCCAGCAGTCCGAGGTTATAGATCAGACCGGAGATTGTTACCGCCAGCAGCACAGGCCACTGGGTTTTAAAATAATACAGGATCTGATCCTTTTTCACTGCCTCAAATATCTGTTTCATCCTCTCCGGCTCCTTCTTCCACACGTTTTGCCACATTGACAAATCCTGCCCGACGTTCCTGCTTGGAACGCCAGTACAATGTATCCAGCGTCTTGCAGAATGCTTCCTTTTCTTCCTCCGGGAGTTCCGCCAGCAGCCATTCATAGAAGGCACTCTCGATGGCAGCCTTGGAATTTTTCAGCTGCTCTGCTTTCTCCGTAGCATAGAGCAACTGACTCCTTCCGTCTTCGGGATTGGGCTTCCGATAGAGATATCCCTTATTCTCCAGGCTGGCAACCCGTCTCGCCGCAGCTCCCTTGTCGATCTTCAGCTGTTCCCGCACCGCCGCCTGGGTGATCCCCGGATTATGCCGCACCAGATGGATAAAGTCAAACTCTGCGGTACCGATTCCTTCTTCCTTCATGGTCTGCACTGTAAATTTGCTCACTTCTCTTGCTATTTTCGTCATTTTTCGTTCTGTTGCATCCATGGTTCTACCTCTCTATGTTGTATTCAGATAACAGAAAAAGATGTACCTGCATCCAAAATGGATGATAGTACATCTTTTTTGCGCTGTCAATGATTTATTTGACGAGTTAATGTTGTGTTTCTGGTTATTTAAATCTATATATGTTAAAAAAACCGATCTACATTTAGTAGAAATTTTTTCTTATTATTTAACACGGTTATCCCACAGCAATTACACTGAATCTACACTAGTAGAAATTTTTTCTTATTATTTAACGCATAGAGCAGTTTATCCAGGCATGGTAATCTACACTAGTAGAAATTTTTTCTTATTATTTAACATCTAAACACATCATATAAAGTCTGATATCTACACTAGTAGAAATTTTTTCTTATTATTTAACACAAAGGTGCATCCTCTGCGACAGGTTAATCTACACTAGTAGAAATTTTTTCTTATTATTTAACTCTTATTTTGTGGTATTGGGCACAATTTGGGACTTAATGTGCTTATGTTTTATGCACTTTTTTGTTATTATTTCACTAATTTTTTTTACAATAAACCTATCTACAGATATTTGAGGCTAGGTTTGTATTTTCTGTAATTATATTATCCTTTATTCGATCACTATTGTCAATTTCAAACACAGAATATTGTATCCTATGTCCGAATCACTTTATGGGCATTTGTTCCGTTCATCTGCGCTTCGGTCTGATAGGTCAGGTTGTCCTGACCTCCATATAATTTATGAAAATATGTGGAGGCCGGGCAAAAAATCTTCCATCTACAAATACCTTTTTTTCTGCATAAAATCAAACCATGTTTTATTATCCTGCACAAGTTTGTTCCTTGGGAACTGTTCGTTTTCCTTCCAGTTTTCTTTAATCTGTTTTACTTCATAAAGACCTTTCAGAGCAATACAATATGCACCATTTGCATCTGCATCCTGAGGCAAAGTTTTGTCTGCTGTTGCGGTATCAAAGAACTCGCCTTTATCATTTAATACTGGAGAAATCAACCTGTCATATTCTCTGTCTTCCGACTCACTTCGGCTGTTCCGCATCTGAACTGTGAGTCGAAAAATATCAATAATTTCGGCTTCAATACCTTTTTCAACAATTTGACCTTTTAAATCTTTTCCGTCGTGGTACTCAATCCCTGCCCTCTGCAACATTTTTTCCATAGCATCGGTAAGTTCTACCTCCATCGATTGACTTGTATATTTTCCATTGACAACTATCCTCTTTAATCTCGTACCATTAGTATACACTTTCCATTTTGTTGAAGCCAAAATTGTTCCCTTTTTTATGTAATTATTATAGTCAAATGAGAACTCAAACATTTTCTTATCCCTGTCATATCTTATTTCATCAAACTTCCCTACAAAATCCTGTCTGCTCTCTCGATTTGTCAGATTCTTAAATGAAAAAAGATTTACAAATCCTGTTGTTGGATCAATTTTAGAAGTATATCCAGCAGGAACATAAAAAATAAATCCGCACTGTTTCCCAACTTTTTTAAGGCTTTCCGGAATATAAGTTAACTGATAACCTCTTAACACTCCTCCTTCTTCACATACTTCTCTGTCTTTAAATACCAGATAATGTAATTTTTCAATTAACATCGTTTCAAACTTCTGATAAACCTGCCTCTCAACCTTAAATCTTCCTGTTTTAAATCCATAATTCAAGTCTTCCATGGCTACAACCGCATTATATTTCACAACTAATTGCGCAATATAATGAATTACCATGGATAAGTAGCCTTCTTTTAACTCTTTGATTTTTTCTATTTCTTCCCAATTTTTTCTTGCTGCATCCCTGCTCTTCTCCCTATCCTTTAACTTCTGTTGATAATCATACCCATTAACAATGTTAAAGGAACGCTGCTCCCGTATATTCCCATGCACATCTACTACAGAAATATACAGTAGATTTCTTTCCCCTCTGTCAATTCCAATAATATGAATATCTTCTTTTTTAGCAATATATGCCAAAGTCCTTTCATTTACTGCAACGTCACTTTTTGCCTTGAAATTAATGGTTATGGGAAGATGCAGAAAATAGTGGTCACAACAATAGCGATAATTTTTTACAATATCTTTTGTCGCAGTGAAGCTTTTAATCTTGCCTTCATCGAGATATCTTTGGGCTTCCGAAGACATTTTTCCCTTTCCTATGTGATTCAAATAATTGTATATTTCTGTATAGTATTCCTCCGGTATGGAAACTCTGATTTCTTTATCACCTACCGTCTGTGTATAACTTCTATTTACCAAAACAGATCCCTTCTTATGTACAACCGGAGTTTTTATACTTGCTTTTCGGAAAAATAATTCTGCCTCTCCATTTAATTTCAAAACAATATCTTTGAGATTCTCTTCACTAAATAAATTTTTGAGATACATCGTATGCAGATTATCTTTTCCTGTGCTATGAGCGGAAAAGTCTTTATTATATATCTGAAATAAAAATATTTGCCCCTTCTCATCCAGCTTTTGAATCTCATCAGCACTAATATACGTCCACTTAATTTGATACCCCTGCATTTCTACTTCTCTGTAAAATCCACTGATATCTTCATAGTCTTTGGTATCTGAAAAGTGAAAATCGTAATTCTTCCAATCAGGGTGTTTATGAATACATTCTTTATAGTAGTCAATCAAATCCCAGCAATATCCCAAATCAAATTTGGGCGATGACTTAATATGTCTCTTTTCGTTATATCCATCTAAAATGTGTTTTGACGGTTTATATGTCTCCTGACCTGACCGTGAAGTAATAAAAACCTTAGGCAACATTTTTGAAGGCCCCGGAAGAAGATTATAAATCATTTTTTTATAATCTCCTTTTTCTTCTTTTTCATGGCCTTTTATGATTTGTTTATCCGGTTTATTCCTTACATTAAAAATTCCCAAATAAAATTTTTGATCCCGCATCAGCAAAATTGCATTATTATCGTACTCTTTGCTTTGACTCCATCCGTTTGCCAATGTAGGAGAACCGAAATGAAGCTTAAATTTTACTGTACTATATGGCTTCTGCGTAACATAGCTTCGAACATGATTATAAAGCGTTGTAATCCCCTCGAAGTCTTCCAAAACATCTTCTAACTCAGAATAAAAATAACTATCTTTTTCTATTATATCGCTTACGATAAAAGTCTGTCCCCACTGATATACATGCAAAAAGGAATCCAATATTGTCTTGATTTCCGTTGTCTTCTCCCTATTTTGCAGCAATTTTATGTCACTATTGCATACCAGCGGATCTATAGAAATTTGTCCTGCCATATCACAAATCTCAGTAATACATTTTTTTGCTGATATTGTTCGATCCATTTCCGATCCATATAAGGAAATTATTTTATCTATATCAGCAATACTTCTATACTCTTCTTTTTTTGCAGCTGCTTCTGCTTTCTCTTCTTTCTTTTCCCCCTTACCGGGCAGCGCATCCATATATTCTTCTTTTATACATTTTCTTATAGTATCCCAGCTTCCATATAGCGCATTTGATATCTGCTCATATTTATTACTACTAATATATATCTTCCCCAGGTCATAATCATCACATTTTTGCCCTAAATGTACACATCTGCAAATAATTTCTTTCTCCTTCATTGTTTTTATAAATTCGTTTAAGGCATCATATACTTCCTGGTCTGATTCAAATCTAAACGGGATCTCATAATAGGAAGATTTTTTGCATAGTATTTGTTTATGTAGCTTTTTCATCCGAAAATCATTTTTGTTAATTCTATTTTTCTGGCAGAATTGATTCATATGTTCATTTATTTTCCCACAAATGCCATTGTAATATTCTATTCCTGGCTGTGTTAATACTCTGTCATAGAAGTCTACCGAATATATATGTTTCATCTGCCATTCCTGCAACATATCTTTATATTCTTCTTCCATTCCACAGACTTCCTCCGGGTATTGTTGCTCTATTCGCTGAAACGCCCGCATATTCTGTAAATGAATTTCCGAATTTTCATTTACAATCCGAAAGCTTATTGCCGTAGAAATATTATCTTCAGAAAAATTGTTTCTCCGCTGATTAAAATAATTAGTAAATGCAGTAGCAAAACGCTGAAATAACACCCGTGTCTGCTCTTTCTCTGCCTTCTCCTCCTCAGTATACTCTTTATTATCTTTTATAAAGTTTGGAAGAATATCCGTAATAAATTTAGCATTAAACAGATCCTTAAATCTTTTATCACTGGTAAAATAGCAACAGATTTCTTTTCTTTTTTCGTTTTGTATTTTATCAAGATCTTTTCGTACTGATATGTCCTCCATCGTTTCTTCCATTTTTTGGAATAAGGAATTCCATTGTATTCCTTGAATTTGACCAACTTTTTCCTCAATAAATGCTCTATAATAATCATCCATGATTTCCTTTAATTCCTGTTGTTTTTCTGCTCGCAATTCATCATCACGGATGACCCCCATCTCTTCCATATGGATCTTTGTACTCTCTGTAGGAATCAATGCATTTCTTAATGTCTTTGATAAGGATTCTTTTCCAATAAAATCTTCAAGGCCTGTTTTATAATTCATATATTTTCCTCCCCTTGCTGTAAAATCTTATATCTAATTATATCCTCTACTATATTTTTGTGAAGCTGTGTTATGTTATTTTTTCAAATAAAAACGCTCAGAGAACATTCCCTAAGCGTTTAATCATCATTTTATTTAATTGTGTTTATAGCACATATTTTCTTTTTAACCTGACAGCTTTAATCTACCAAAGTAGAAATTCTTTACGCCTTCAGAATCTCCGACAGGTTCCGCTGGATCCCGGCCGCCACATCCGGTTTATTCATGGAATAGACATGGATATGTTTCACACCATTGGCCAGCAGATCGATGATCTGATCGGTGGCATAGGCGATGCCCGCCTGTTTCATGGCTTCCGGGTTGTCTCCGAAACGGTCTACAATATTCTTAAAGCGCTCCGGCACATTACAACCGGACAGTTTTACGGCATTTCTCACCTGCACGCCACGGGTGATGGGCATAATGCCTGGAACAATGGGCACGGTAATCCCCGCTTCCCGCACACGGTACATAAAGTTGAAGAAGATATTGTTGTCGAAGAACATCTGGGTTGTCAGGTATTCGCAACCGGCATCCACCTTCTGTTTTAATCCCTGAATATCCGCATTTTTGTTAGCAGAATCGGGATGAACTTCCGGGTAGCAGGCGCCTCCCACACAGAAATCTCCGTTTTCTTTGATAAAACGCACCAGATCAGATGCGTGCGTAAAATCCGTAAATACTTCTCCGTCGAAATCCTTCGGAATATCTCCTCTCAGAGCCAGAATATTCTCGATTCCCGCTGCCTGCATTTCTGTAAGAGCTGCGCCGATACTGCTCCTGTCAGCGCAGACACAGGTCAGATGCGCCACGGTAGGCACATTGTGTTTTTTCTGAATCTCTCCTGCCAAAGCAATAGTATGTCCCTTGGTGCTGCCGCCGGCACCATAAGTCACACTCATATAAGCAGGCTGCAATGCCGCGATCCCCAGTGCTGCTGCCTCCACATTTCCGAAATCCGTACTCTTCTTCGGAGGAAATACCTCAAAAGAGATCGTTGCTGTATCTTTATTCAAAATATCTCTGATCTTCATACAATTCTTCTCGCCTTTCCATCCTCTACATACCTTCAGGCTGCGTAATTACCCTTTGTTTTCCCGCAAAAAAATCGGCACGAAATCCTGTTTTTCCTCTTCTGCGGTCTCACTTTCCGCGATGACATTCCGGATATTCTGCATCCGCTTATCCAGCGCCGCGCTCTGCTGGGCACAGTCATACAGCTCGTCTTTTAAGAACTTCGCCTGACTCTCCGGAATGTTTTTCTTATACTGCAGCTTGTGCTCCAGGCTCGCCCAGAAGTCCATGGCTATGGTGCGGAACTGCACCTCCACATAGACCAGCTTCTTCGTATTCTGTAAAAAGATCGGCACCTGCACGATCAGATGAAGGCTGCGGTAACCGCTCTCCTTAGGATTCTTTATATAATCCTTGCGCTCGATCAGGGTAATATCATCCTGGCGTAAAAAGCTCTCCGCCAATTCATAAATATCATCCGGAAAAGAGCAGATGACCCGGACACCGGCGATGTCACGGATATTCTCCTCAATGCCCTCCAGAGTCATGGGAATATTTTTCCGGCGGATCTTCCTAAGGATGCTGTCGTAGGACTTCACCCGGGTCTTGATGCCCTCAATGGGATTACGATCATATTCCAGGGAATATTCCTGATTCAATACTTTAAATTTCGTCTCTACCTCCATGATGGCACACTGATAATATGACATCAGCTCGTCCATGGGGCGCTTATTTTTCTCGATCAGATCCAGAAACTGGTCTGAGAGTAAATGTTGCTTAACAAATTTACCTCTGATGGTATCCATTTTTTTCTATTCCTCATTAATTGTTCTAATTCCATTACACGTAATGTAATTATATACACTTCTTAGATATCCTGCAATGTAAAAAACCGGGCATGTCACATCATGACCGGTTTTCTTTCCAAACTCAGTTTTTCAATCTCTTCCGATACCCTGCCGGTGTCTCCCCGTAGGTCTTCTGGAAGGCATCGTTGAATGCTCTGGCATCGCCAAATCCTACATTCATGGCGATCTCGTAGACTTTTTTGTCGGTATCCAAGAGTAACGCGACTGCATGTTTCAGGCGAATCTGATTGACGTAGTCCTTGAAATTTTTGCCGGTGCTTTTTTTGAAAAAGCTGCTAAAGTAATAGGGATTCATATGTACTTCTTCGGCGAGGACATTCAGTGACAGACCCTCTGCATAGTGGAGCTCGATATACTCCAGTGCCTTATTGATATCCTTCTTATCGTTCTGGGTCACCGATTCCCCAAGCCCATTATAGGCATTATCAATCACATCCATAAATATCTGTTCCATTTCGGAAAAGCTGGCGCAGGCTCTCCCCTTCTCCAGTAATTCCTGATGCTTCGGAAATAACACCTTTGCACCCTTTCCACTGAGAATTTCTTCCAATGACTGGATCAATGTACAATAATAGAACAGAGCGTCCTCTTTTCTCCCGTTGGACAGTCGACATACCATCTGACGATAACGGGTCATTCCGTCCCGGATCTGTTCCTGCTGATGTGACAGAATCCCCTCTGCGATCACACTTTTCATCTCTTCCGTACTCTGCAATTCCGTTCTTCCGGGAAAAGGAGTCGCTTTCCATGAGATCACAGAGTATTTCATCTGATCTGCGAAAAACAGATAGCCTTCCTTGTCCACGCATTTCTGAAACATCTCCGGAATTTCCTGCATGGAATGGATCTCATCACCGCAGATCAGCAAGATCTGATACCCGGTAGCGCTCTCCGCTCCCTCCTTGATCTGCTCCAGTTCCTCCGATATATCCCCGGAACCGCTCCTCTGCAGAACGACTACGATCCGGTTCTCCTTTTGGAACACAATGCCGTCCTTATGCTCCTCAAAATATTCCTCCAGGAAACTCAGCAGGGAAAAGTGGATCAGATGCCGTATCTGTTCGTTCTCACTGCGCCGGAACACCGGATAGGCGCAGACCGGCACATAGATCTGTTCCTGTTCTCCCTCATCCCCGGAAAAATCTATATTGCCTTTATATGTTACGCCCGGCTGCTCCGGTGTCTTCACACACTTTTCAATAGCTTTCAACAGTTCTTCCCGTATCACCGGTTTCAACAGATAATCCGTTGCTCCGTAATCCAGTGCTGCTTTCGCGTACTCGAATTCCTGAAATCCACTGATAAAAATGATGTGTGTCTTACATTGCAAACCATGACATTCCCGGATAATATCCACGCCGCTCATTCCGGGCATGGAGATATCTAACAGGGCAATCTCCGGCTGGTCCCGCAGGATTGCCGCAAATGCACTTTTCCCATCCTCATATTCCCCTATGATCTGAATTCCCAGTTGTTCCCAGTCGATGAGTTTCCGGATTCCTCTGGTGATTACCGGTTCATCATCCGCCAATATCATCTTTATCATGCGGATTCTCTCCCTTCTCCTCAGTATTCCAGGGTAATATCACGCTGATCATGGTACCTACCCCGACCGTACTGGTAATCTGAATTCCATATTCTTCGCCGTACAGATAGCGGATACGGTCATGAACATTTTTCAGTCCGATGCTCTGCCAGTTATACTGGTTCTTGATACCGGGAGCATCCCCTTGTAACAGCTGAAGAATCTTATCGATGCTGTCCTGATCCATGCCAACACCGTTATCCATCACTGAAATCTCCAGCGTATCCCCCTTCCTGTGGGCCTCAATCATAATACTTCCGCTTCCCTGTTTTGGCTTAATACCGTGTACATACGCATTTTCCACCAAAGGCTGGAGAATCAGCTTGGGCACCTGGATCATGGAAGCGCCCTGGGCATTTACCATCAGCTTCACTTTACCACTGATCCTACAGTTCAACAGATACACATATTTCCTTACAATATCGATTTCCTGCTCCAATGGAACAAGATCCTGCATAGGACCGATAATGTAATGGATCTGCTGTGACAATGCCTCAATCATTTCGGGAACCTTGCTCTTCTCCTCATATTCCAGCGCCGTCATTCGTATGATCTCCAGCGTATTATACAGAAAATGGGGATAGATCTGAGACTTCAATGCCGTAAGCTCTGCCTCATTCTGCCGGATCTGTGCCAGATAAGACTGGTCGATATACTTTTTCAGTTCCCGACTCATCTCATTAAAACTTTCTGCCAGTGTCCCAATCTCATCCGAGCTCTGTACCGGAATCTCGATATCAAAATTACCTTTTCCCACTTTCTTCATCTGATTCACCAGACGCTGCATAGGTTTTGTCAGTCTGGCGGAAAAATAGAAGGAACCCACAAACAACAACAGGATGGAAAGTAAGATACAACCATACATTAACCTCTGCATGTTACGGATATCGGAAAATGCGACCCCTGCATCCATACAGATGTACACTGACAGACCGTATTTTTTCCCATCTGCAGTGACTACGAACCGTTCCTTGTCATTTTGAATTTCCTGTAGCTTCTGCGCCAGATCGCTTCCGATAACCTCTTCGTCATTGCTGTAAAAGCATTTTCCGTTCTCATCTACCACATAGATCTGCTCATTACTTGCAAAATCAACACTCTGAAAGATTTTTTCTATCCGCTTTAAATCTACATCTATAAAAATCGTAGCTACATACGGAGTATGGCAGAATGGTCCCCGCAGGTCAAAATAATTCCTGGCTATGGTAAATACCTGCTCTGGCTCGCCATAATAATAGGCTGTCGTATGGGGCGGTATCAGTATCAGATTCTTGTTTTCTCTGTCCAGTCCCTCATAGGACACCAGTTCTTCGAATTTCTCTTCATTGGAGAAGAAGGTATTGTATACACTGTAGTGAAAAGAAAGCTTCTGTCCATTCTCCTCATCAGCAAGGACATGAACACTGTTAATGTAGTTGTCTACACTTTGAAGATACTGCAGAAATCCCTGCATATCCCTCTGTCTGTCCGTTTCCATGGATTCCGCTTCATACTCCTCACCTGTGAGGATCTTACGGAAATGATCGAAGGACAAATAGCTGTCTGCTCCGTTTCCCACACCCATATTATAAAAATAAGGCATTTTGGATATCGTATTGTAATTATCAAATACCGATTCCATACTGGACAATACATATTCCGAGGCCTGGTCATATTGCGCACTTAATGCCCTGGAGTAATCTCTGATCATTTTATTTGCAATAAAAGTTGCCAGAAGGAGCATCGGCAAAAGCCCCAGCAATATCATTGTCAGGGCAAATTTGTGATAAAGATTAAAATGTTTCAATAAAGTTACCCCTCTCGTTGTTTCCTTCCTGACCAGGTTGTCCCGGTAATGAAGCGTTACCATACTACCGTAAACCCTGCATCATAAAAATAACTATGCAGAATCCCGACATATGACTCTGCATAGTTATAGAATAACAAATTTCAATGCATTCCGCAACTTGCTTAACCCTTGGCTGCTCCTGCGGTAATTCCCTTTACGAAGTATTTCTGGAACATACAGAAGATGATCAGCGCAGGCACGATGGAGATTACGGTTCCCGCAAATACGATATCCCATCTGGCAGTATACTGTCCTACGAAGGATGCGATCTCAACGGTAATGGTCTTCGCTTTGCCGCTGGGAAGTGCCAGGTAAGGCATCAGGTAATCATTCCAGATTCCCAGACCGTTCAGGATCACCATGGATCCGGTACAGGGTCCGAGAAGAGGGAATGTAACCTTCCAGAAGGTCTGGAACGGAGTACATCCGTCAATCTGTGCCGCTTCCTCGATCTCCAGAGGGATGCCTTTCAGGAAGCTGCAATATAACAAGGTACCGAAGGCAATGGATCCGGAAATGTAACATACGATAGGTCCCACCATATTACCGAAGATATGAAAAACCTTCATCTCCTTGAACAGAGGGAACATGTACAGATGAAAAGGGATCATCATACCTGCCAGGAAATAGGTGTAGATCAGAGATGTTGTCTTACTTTTTCTTCTTTCAATCCCGTATGCTGCCATAGGTACGATACATACGATCAATACTTCCGATACCACAGTCAGGAACACGGAGTGAAGGATTGCCGTAGCGAAATCGGACTGTGCAAACAGATCCTTAAAGTTCTGTGTATAAAAGGAGGTCGGTAATGCAATCGGGTTCTTCAGGATATCACCGTTACTCTTGAATGCGGAGATCAGTGCGAAGAACACCGGATACAGAAACAGGATCGCCAGCAGAATGGTAACTACAAATAATACGATCTGACTGGGCTTAATCTTCTCCACGGGCTTTCTGACAACTTTTTCTTTGCTCATTACATCTGCACCTCCCTGCTTCTTAAGAATTTCTGTTGCAGTGTATTCAGGATAATGATGATAAACAGCAGCATAATACCGACTGCGGTACCGAAGCCCTGTCTGCCTTCGTTGAAGCCTACCTTATACAGCAGGTATACCAGTGTCTCGGAGGTAAATCCGGGACCACCATCCGTCATAACGTTGATCTGGTCGAATACCTTTAATCCGTTGATCAGGGATAACGTAAAGTTAATGGTAAATGCTCCGGAGATCAGAGGTACAGTGATGGACTTAAAACGCTGCCAGGGGCTTGCACCGTCGATCTGTGCTGCCTCGATCAGGTCCGGGGATACACTCTGTAGAGAAGCCAGATAGATGATCATATAGTAGCCTGCACCCTTCCATACCAGTACTACGCCAATCATGATCAGAGTCAGCTTATTATTGCCCAGCCAGTCCTGTCGGAAATCACCCATGCCAATATCTTTGAGGATTGTATTAATGGTACCGAAGTTGTAATTGTACATGATCTTCCAGATGAAGCCGGATACAATACCACTGACCAGAACCGGAATATAAAATGCACTGCGGAAGAAATTCTTGCCCCATCTTACATTGTCTACGATCAATGCAAGTGCCAGAGCAAACGCATTCTCAAATACAGAAATGAATACGGTGAGTAATATAGTATTTTTCAATGCATTTCCAAATCGTGCACTGGTAAAGATCTCTTTATAGTTCGCCAGACCGATAAATTTCACATTAGGGCTGACACCGTCCCACGAGGTAAAGCTGTAATACACACTGGAAACGGTAGGTACTATAATAAACAGTGTAAAAAAGATGAACGCCGGGGCGATAAAAACAAAAGCGGTTTTATCGAATTTTCTCCTCTTCTGCATTGCATTTCCTTCCTTTCTAAAAAAGAATCCCACATCTGTCAGTGTTACCTGACAGAGTGAGATTCTTTTACCATTGAATTATTCGATTCCCACACCTGTTACGGGGTTGAAGCTCTGGATGCTTACCTGCCAGGTCTTATTTAATTCATCACAAGCAGAATCAATATCTCTGGTTCCCTGAAGCACTTCGGTCAGGGTCTTGTAGGTAAAGTTTCTGAAATCGGGGGGCAACTCGTTGTTGCCTACACGACCGTTCCACATAGGTGCAAGGTCATCTGCACTTGCATTGGCATCAATCACTTCCTGGAATACAGGAGATACATCCATCTGAGGCTCATCTACAGTAGTGGGGATGAAGTTCAGGGTCTCGCAGTATACCTTGTAGTTCTCAGGTGCAAAGAAGAACTTGATGAAAGCTTCTGCTGCTGCCTTTTTATCCGGATCCTTGGCTGCCTCTGCAGAGATTGCCAGACCGCCGACACCTGCACCGCCTACCAGACGGGTCTTGCCATCGGGGCTGGGAACTGCGAACCAGCCATACTCGAAGTCAGGATCTGCTGCATCGATCTGGGAGAACATATGAGTACCGGAATACATCATCGCTGCCATATCGTTTACCAGGAAAGTAGTGATCTGGGCATCGGGAGTAGAAGTCCAGCCATCCTGTGCATACTGGAAGATGTCCTTCAGCTCCTGGAAGGTTGCCTTCATGGTCTCATCGGAGAAGTCCTTGGTTCCGTCGTAGCAATGCTCGATGAAATCGGCATCCTTGCTCAGTACCTGATCGTTGTAAGCCTTGTGGAACAAAAATCCCATGTGCCAGATATCCTGACCGCCGACTACGATCGGTGCCATATCGCCTTTATCCTTAATGGTCTGGCACAGAGTCATGAACTCTTCGTAAGTGGTAGGCTCTGTGAGACCGTTGTCGTCAAAATACTTTTTATTGTAGATAATACCCTGTGTGTTTTCACCGGACAGAGGTGCTGTGTATACCTGACCGTTAAATTCTGTGGTGGTGCGGAACAGGGAGGTGACTTCCTCAGACAGAGGCTCCAGTTTACCTGCTCTGACATACATTGCGGTATCTCTCATCTCCATAACATCGGGGAATTCTCCAACGCTGTCCTTGGTCTTGATGAATTCGCTGTAAGCACCGCCGTTACCGGGTTCAATAGTTACGGTAATATCGGGATATGCCGCGTTGAATCTGTTAACGATCTCATTCATGGAAGCTTTAGCTCCCTCATCACCGTCTGCAAAAATGAATGTTAATTCCGTGGGTGCAGATACAATGGATCCTGCGTCAGCTGCTACGGTAGTTGCTGCTGCGCTTTCTGTGGTGGATGCTGCAGGAGCAGTGCTTCCTGCTGTATTGTCATCGGTGCTTCCGCAGCCTGCTAACATGCTTGTTGCCATTGCTGCTACCAGAACACTTGCCAGTAATTTCTTTCTCATAGTAACCTCCTTGATTCCTTGCTATATTGTTTCGTGCTTATGTATTACTTTCCGGTTGGCCTTCCGTTGTTGTAATTGTAATATAGCAATTTGTGAGAATAAAAAAAATGCACTTTTTTAAGGTCAAAGTACATTTTTTTAAGAACCTATTTTGTTTTCATTTCAAACCAGTCAAAATCCGCATACTTGCCGAATCCCGTGAGATCCTGGCAGCAAATTCCAACCATAGCTCCGGTAAACCACCCTTCCGTGCAGGCTTCGTCAGACATAAAGCTGCCGTCAATATTTTCTGCGATTGTCTGCCAGCCGCTGCCTTCCAGACGGTAGGAAAACGTGATATCACCGTTTCGCATCTCTGCATTCAGATAGATGGGCAGTCCGGAATAAATCGGCAGATAGTCTGTCAGATATTCGTATTTCTTATTCTCTGCTTTTAACAGAGCAATGCATTTTCCGCAGTCCTCATCCCGGGAGACATGCAGATACAGATAATTGTCCGTATCGTACATTAAGATCAGTCCCGCCATCTGCTTGAACACTTCCGGTTCAAATTCCAGCTTTGTGGATATCTCCATATCATATTCCGTCAATCTCTTTGCAATCAGGGTCTGAGAGAATTTAGAAGACAGTCCGCTTCTTCCGTACATCCGCAGATATCCCGGACGCTCTGTCAGAGACAGGTAATGCTCTGTCATGGGGATACGCAGGGACTGGTAATCAGGATTCAGAACCGGTGCCGTAAAATCATCCCGCATATTTGTGCCGGTACTTTCCTGTGCGGATTCCATCACCTGTTTTTCCACCCTGTGGTTTCCCGCCGGTTCCTCCACATATTCCTTCGGCTCGGTACTGTCATCCGCCATCACCAGCCAGTCGTCCTCTGTCCATTTCATCTTCTGAATGGCGGTCTCTCTGCCCAGCATATAGCGTCTCGCTCCGGAAAATCTCGGAGCATCCGCCGGATTTCTGCGGTCCGAAGCTCTTCCGCACAGATGCACGGCGTACCATTCTCCCTCCGGCGTCTCCACCAGATCACAGTGACCGGATTTCTGTAACAGAATGTCCTCATGATGTCTGGAAGTCAGGATGGAATAGGCCTCGTTTTCCGCTGTTCTCTCCATGAAGTCCGCCTGATACATCTCATAAGGTCCCCAGATATTCCGGGATCTCTGTATGGTCTGTCCGTGCAGCTCTCCGGTGCCGGTATCCGCTGAGAACAGATAATACCATCCGTTTCGCTTGAAAATATGCGGTCCCTCCAAGAAAATTTTATCCGCCCGGTAAATGTCCTTCACCGGTCCGGTCATCTTCTTCTGCACCGGATCGTATTCCTGCAATACCAGACGACCCACATATTTTTTCGGCACTCTGTGATCTGTTACCATGCTTACCATATATTTTCTGCCGTCATCATCGTGGAACAGAGACGGATCAAAGCCGAAATTATTTAACGCTATGGGTTCGGACCAGGGACCGTGAATATCCGTTGCCATCACCAGATAGTTGTTCGTATCGTACATATTACAATAGAATGCCGTCACCACAGTATATAGCAGATAAAATACACCCTTATCATAGGTCAGGCAGGGTGCCCAGACTCCCTGGGATGCACCCACGCCCCGCAGATCCAGTTGAGAAGTCCGGTCTAGCGGATACTCGATCAGTTCCCAGTGTACCAAATCGGTGGAGTGATGTAGCCGGATCCCCGGCCACCACTCAAAAGTAGATGTTGCAATATAATAATCTTCCCCGACACGCACGATGGACGGATCGGGATGAAAGCCTTTTAAAATCGGATTGTGAATCATAATAACCCTCCGCTTACTGTATTATGATGTCGGGGTCAAAAGCCCCCGACTTTGATGCCTGTTCCGGGAATGTTGCCTGCCACTTTACGGTCAGTATCCCGTTCTCTACCGTCACAAGAAGGATGCTGTAACCGGAATTCTTAAGATCCTTTGGTTTCCAGTGATCCAGCATCAGATATGTCTTCCCGTCCTTTTCATAAATATAAGTACTCTGTCCTTCAAAAGTGCGTCTGTAATTATCACCCTCACAGGGATTATCGATCAGCTTCCACTGTCCGCAGAGATGATCGCACTCGGCGTATAACGCACTATTGGGCTGCCATCCGGTACATCCGGAGGTGATCATATAATATTTCCCGTCCCGGTACATAAGTGCCGGTGCCTCTCTCGTCTGATCCACCAGGGCGGATGCATAAAATCCATCTACGTCCGTAAAATCATCCGTCAGTCTCGACAAACGCAGTGTTTTGTTCCAGTCGGAGCTGTGCACCAGCCATGCTGTACCGTCCACATCCTTAAAAAGTGTCATGTCCCTGCTGTCAGTCCGGTTCGGCTGCATTTCCCGGATCACGGTAAACGGACCTGTGGGACGCTCTGCCACTGCTACTGCCACTCCCGCATAGGTGTACCTCGGTGTATCAAGGTGCATCCACATAACGAATTTCCCGGTCTTTTCGTTATATAAGACCTTCGGACGCTCACATACGTTTTCCGGCTGTATGAGACTGCCTTTCGGGCTGTCCTTCACATCCAGTGCCAGTCCCTCATAGTGCCAGCTGTTCATGTCTTTGGACGAATAGCAGCTGATGCCGATGACATCCACTCTGGTGGTACCCGGGCAGTTCTTGGCCCCCTTGTGTTCTCCGTACCAGTACCACATACCGTCATGCTTAATGATGCAACCACCATGGGCCTGAATCGGCTTTCCGGCATCATCCGCCCACATTTTCCCGTTTTCAAACATAGGCTACTCCTTCCTGCCCTGAGCTTCGGTTCCGTAGACTTCGATCTGGGTCAGTGCCGGAAAAGGAGACGGCTCCGAAGATTTCTTCATATCGCACATTTCTAGCCAGCTGATCTTCTTCTGCCCGATGGCAATCTCCTGGGATCCTTCTTTTCTCTGCATGGTGGCATCCATCCGGCTGCCATCGGAGAATTCAAAGGATACCTGCTGCCACCAATTGTCATGAGGGAAATCTGTTCGCAGGTAAACCACAATCATATCCGTCAGTACTTCTCTTCCGAAGTCAATCCGGATTCTGGCATCCTCCTGTCTGTTGATGCCCCAAGACTGGTAGGGCCATTCCCCATGGCAGCTGCTTACGGTATACCCGTCAATGGCATTCTGCGCTGCAAACACCGCCTCACCTCTGGTCTCCACATTGGCGGTGGCATGGGGATACAGATTCTCAATCTCATGCTGGTCACATACATTTATCGCCAGATTACGGTAATACTGTACCTCAAATTCCTTTGCCAGCTTTACGGATAACAGATGCTTCTTCCCGGAAAATGCCTTGGGCGACAGATTGATCCGTCGGTCTCCGAAGGGGATCCTATAGGTCACATTCCCCGTGAGATATACCAACGATTTTCCGATGGCATCGTCCCATTGCAGCCATGCATAATGGCTGCCTTCGGATACCTCAAGAATAATAATGTCACCTTCCTGATACTCTCCGGCGTAGACCAGATTCACCTCATTTTCTCCTCTGGCAACTGCTAATGCCTCCATATTTTTATTCATGATCTTCAGACACAGATTTTCCATTTTCTTTTACCCCACAAATCCGTAATAGTTCCAAATCTATTCGCAAAAACGGTACTTTTTCATTGTCCCGTTTTCAGAACGGATCGTCAGTTCCTCTCCGGGATGTTTTTCTATGACGATACGATTCTGATCCTTTTCATAAGCAAAGGTCTCGAAATCATCCTCATACAATATAAAGCTTCCGTCGGCTTCCCCGAACAGCTTTACGGTCATCTCGAACACGGTATCTTTCTCCACATGAGTGACCGGTTTTGCCAGCGGAATGATGGCGCCTTCTTTTACAAATACAGGGATCTTGTCATACTCTGCCTGTATTTTCAGTCTCTTTCCTCCCGCTAACTTTTCACCGGTGAAGAAATCATACCAGCTGCCTTCCGGCAGGTATACGCTTCTGGATGTGCCGTCCTCATAGGTCAGGGGACACACCAACATGCTCTCACCGAACAGATACTCATCATCCACCATGCGTGCTTCCCTATCCTCCGGATAATCCAGTACCAGTGCACGGATGGGAGGTTTACCGCTATGACTGTACTCCACAAACGCACTGTATAAATAAGGCAGCAGGCTCATACGCAGTTCAAACAGTTTTCTGCATTCCGCCGTATAATACTCTGCCGTATCCATGGGTTCACCGGCAAGATTTTTCTCGATATCGGTCTGTTTCCAGGGGGGACTGGGAATCCGCCAGCTGTTGATCAGTGCATGTCCGGAGAATACTACCGTCTGCAATCTTCGCAGAAGATCATCTCCATTTGCACAGTCCCTCACCTCCGGGCACCACAAAAGTCCCGAAAATCCCGCATTTACCACGCCGCGGATAAACTGCTTATGATCATACAGATCCGAATACAGTACGAAGGGTAACGGTGCCGCTAAGGCTCCGGAGGAACGCACCTGGGAATAGGTTCTGCGGTTCTCCTGCTGATAGATCCGGTAGATCAGGTTCTGATACAGGGTTCCAATGGCCATGTGCATCTGCTCGCCGTCCATGCCGGAAGGGAATTCCGCGGAATCCGGGAATGCCCAGTTGGAGGGATTGTAGTCGGAGTTGTCGCATTCATCCAGCTTAAATCCCGCAATGCCCTGTTTCACAAAGGTATCTCTGTGATAGTCCTCAAATAACTGACAAGCCTCTTTTGTGGCGAAATCCGGTACCAGTCCGTTCCATACCTCGTAATCACCGCTGTAAGGCACAAGTTCTTCATAGAACGGAGCCTTGGGATACACATAGATATGCTCCCACAGATTCAGCTTATAACCCTGCTCTGTCATCTCATCGATCATTTTCTTCGGACGGGGGAACAGGTTCGACCATTTATAAGTGCAGGAATAGCTATGGGAATGCCATCCCGGTTCCAATCCTAGAACATCCATCGGAATCTCTTCCTTACGGAACTGCTCTGCCAGTTCTTTCAGAGCCTTTTCATCTCCGCCACCATAGATACGGTACCACATACCCAGTCCCCACATGGGAGGCACACAGCCTCCGCCAGAGAACAGATTATATCTCTGGACGATTTCCATAAAATCCCCTGAAAACAGATACAGTTCAATACCGTCCGCCGCCGGAATATCGATGATGACTTTTCGTTCTTCTTTCGCTCTCTTTAAGGCATAAATCGCCGCCTCGGAAAACTCCTCATGGGCTTCATTCTCCGCTGTCATCCCGGCAGACTGACCGCGCTCGCTGTTCGTTCCCATCAAAAATGTGGTGTAGCGGAAAGTATTCACAAACAATCCGTACCCTGCGGAAGAAATATAAAAAGGTACCGGTGCATGCCCTTCTCCGGTATTTGCCACAGGATCGGAGTTCACCTTGATGTAACGTCTCCTGCCCGCCTGGTTAAATCCCTGGAACTGCAGTCCGAAGCCGTAGATGTCTTCCTGTGTCTCCATGGGAAGGGTGACCGTGATGCCCCGCTTTGTCTTCTTCCAGTGAATTTTCTCTTCACTGACCCTGCATTCCCGGCTTACCGGGATCTGCTCTATTTCTTCGGTTCTGACCGGGAACTGTCTGAAATGCTCCGGGGTAAATTCTTCCGGTTCTCCTAATGTGATTTTCCAGATTCCTTTTGCTATCTGCTGCATGTAAGCACCTCCTGTGCCAGGCACAACGCCCCAATGATGCCCGGATTCTCTCCCAATGCCGGAGCCACAATATACTGTGACAGATCCTTCGGCAGGCTTACCTCGGGCAGGTAGCCGTTCAGAAACTCCAGGACATTTTTTCTGACCAAGTCAAAGACCTTCTCCTGATGCATGACTCCGCCCCAGAGAATGATCTTCTCGGGGGAATAAGTCATCATGTAATCAGCAACCGCCTGTCCAATGTAATAGCTCTCCAGCTCCCAGACATCGTCTCTTCCGGCAAGCTCCGCTCCCTTTTTACCATATCTTCCCTGGATCGCCGGACCGGACGCCAGCCCTTCCAGACAGGCACCATGATAGGGACAACAGCCTGCGTAAGTATCCTTCGGATGCTTTTGCAGGAAAATATGTCCTCCTTCCGGATGCATCAGTCCATGTAACAGTTTCCCGTTGATATAAACACCCACACCAACACCCGTGCCGATAGTGATATAAATGGCATTTTCACAGCCTTTCGCTGCACCAAAGCGTACTTCTCCCAGCACCGCTCCGTTAACATCGGTATCAAACCCCACCGGAATCTGCAATGCCTCCCGGAAAGCTCCTGCAAAATCGTAAAATCTCCATGCCAGCTTCGGTGTACTGGTGATATATCCGTAAGTCGCTGATTTTTTATTCAGATCCACCGGCCCGAAACAGCCGATTCCCAGCGCCTTGATTCCCTGATCACCAAAATAATCGATCATCTTCGGTACGGTGATCTCCGGTGTCTCCGTGGGGAATACCACTCTGTCAAAAATGTTGCCCTGCTCATCTCCTATGGCACATACCATTTTTGTGCCGCCGGCTTCTATTCCGCCTAATTTCATTTGCCTGTCCTTCCTCTCCGCAGATTTCCGCTTCTACTTTTTTGCTCTCTACCACAACAGGATGCCGGTTCCTGTAAGCTTATACAATGCCTCAATGAAATAATAATCCGCATATACCATGGTAAAATGATGTCTGCTGTCATGATAAGCACCGGTACAGTTCTGTACGATAGCATCACAGTTCTTCGACCAGTCCGCTCTGGTCTCTGCAATGGCCTTCAGGATCTTAACCGCTGCACGGATATACATCTCTTTTTCCAGCTCCGGCACATGCTTTGCTACTTCCAAAAGACCACCGGCGATAATACATGCACCGCAGGAATCCTCCCACGCCGGCTGCGTGGGCTGGCGGAAGTCTACGGGGATGATGCCGCTCTCCGGAATGTTGGCAATACAATAGTGTGCTACCTTTTTAGCGGTATCCAGATATTCCTGTTTACCGGTATGGGTATAGCTGTTGGCGAAACCATACAGTGCCCAGCCCTGTCCTCTGGTCCAGGAAGATCCTTCTGCGTAACCCTGTCCGCCGTGGCTCTTCACCATGGCACCGGTTTCCGGATCAAATTCCACGATATGGCATACCGAACCGTCCGGACGAATGAAGTTCTCCATCACGGTGTCCGCATGCATCATGGCGATCTGACGGAATCTGGGATCTCCGCTCTCCTCGGAAGCCCAGTAGAGCAGGCAGATATTGAACATACAGTCAATGATCGCCCAACCTCTGGTGTCACTGCCCGGCACCTGATTCCATGCCCGGATGAACTTACCTACTGGGTTGAATCTGCCTGCCAGGAGGTTTGCTGCATGCATGGCGATCCGTCTGGAATCCTTATGACCGGTCAGTCGGTAATCCGCAACCGCCGTAGGCAGGAACATGAATCCCACATCATGATGCAGTCCAAAATAGCTTTCAAAGCATTTCTCCATTTTTTGTTCGGAAACCCGTGCGATCTGTGCATATTTTTCGTCTTTGGTATCCTGATATAGCAGCCACATAATGCCGCCCCAGAATCCGTTGGTCCACCAGTTCAATCCATCATCATGATTCCACTCTTTATCCTCTGCGGAACGATCGTCATAATTGCCGTTCTCATCCGTGGTGTAAGGAATGATGTTCTTGTTTTTTTCACTGACCCATGCCATTTTCTCTTTTACTTTTCCTAAGACTTCTTTTGCCCATGCCTGATAATTTTCCATGTGTTTTCTCCTGTTCTGTTATTTATGATTGCGTTGTATGGTCTCTGTGGTTACGCACGATCTATGCTTTCACCCGGATGTCCTGTCTGATGATACCGCTGTTCTCGATATAGTACGGCTCTCTTTCATCCGGTTCTGTGGAATCGAAGCAGATATTGTCCAAAATCAAATCCTCCACACTCCGGATATCTAGATAAGCCGCACGGCTCCAGTCGGGATAATAGTTCTCTGAAGTCACCTCTCCCGGATGGAGAAGCAGGTCCAGTACGGGAGGATATTCCGTGGAGATGTCTGCCTTTTTTACACCTCCGATGCTGTGATACCTTATGTTCTGCAAAGTTACGCCGCAGATTGAATGGTGTTCCTCCGCATCTATGCGGATACCGTTAAACTTCGGCTCTCCCATGATGTCATTGCCGAAACGGTAATGTATATTCTTCATTTCTTCGGTATCCACCGCCGTCAGATTGGTGATCGTAATATTTTCCATACTACCGATCTCCGGCATCTGCTCCAGTTCTACGGAGCTTCCGTAATCGTCTGTCTTAAAGCGGTTATTCAGAATCATAAAAATCGGTCTTGTCACATCCCGCATCGTTACATTCTGAATCACAATATTCGAGATGCTTCCGCCTTCCGTGCACTCGATCTTGATGCCTTCGCGCCATACTCTGTCCATTGTGCAGTTACTGATAACCACGTTGTAGATATCCCCGATGGATTTCAGTCCAATCCGAATACCCGCACACAGCGAAGTAAATTCGCAGTTGCTGATGTGAATATCCTTCACGGGGTATTCTTTGGAACTGGCTTGCAGGCACAGATTGTCATCCGTTCCAGTGATGCTGCAATTATCTATAAATACATGAGCACATCCGTCAAAATCCAGCCCGTCGCCGTTATAACGTTTCTCATTGTGGATATATACTTTACTGATCCAGATGTATTCGGAATCCAAAAACGCTGTGGTCCATGCCGCTGCATCGCACAACCGGATATCCTCAATATGGATCTGTCTGCATCGCAAAAACCGGATCAACATCGGACGGTAAATACTTCCCTCGTTGGGAAACGCTTTCGAGCTGCCCTCGATGCTTCCCCTGCCGCAGATACCGATATTCTCCAGATCCTCTCCGTAGAGAAAACACCGATCCAGCGCTTCTTCATTGCGATATCTGTTATGATGGACATTTTCCGCATAATCTCTGATATCGGGACTCGCCTTTAATATCGTACCCTGTGCAATCTCCAGTGTCACATTGCTCCGCAGAAAAATCGTTCCGCTGACATATACTCCGCCTTCTATCAGTACCGTACCGCCACCTGCCTCATGACATCTGTCGATGGTATTCTGAATTGCCGATGTATTAACCGTTCTGCCGTCAGCTAATGCTCCGTACTCCCGGACATTCCAGATCATGCCAGATACCTCCTTTCGTTTTCTTAATTTCATGGTAATCATTTGACAGAACAGTTACAATAACTTACAATGCTAATAACTGACATATTCTGCTTTTTTACAGGAGATCATCTATGATATACGTTAACAACTGCGGACATGATTCTCATCATCCAAAGCCTTGCAATATAGAACATAAACAGGGAGTCCCAGACTACCTTATTCTGCTCATCAAGCAGGAATTCTGGATTTATCTGAATGGAGAGAAGCACACGGTCGCTCCGAATTCTCTGATCTGTTTTCCTCCAAATACTTATATTCACTATGGCTGCGATGTCATCGGGTATAACGATGACTGGATCCATTTCATTCCGGATGATCGGGAGCATGACGTCCTGCTGAGCCTGCTGCCTCCCATGTGTCAGATTCTGCAGCCTTACAATTTTCACAGGCTGTCGGAATATGTCCGTATGCTGTCGGATATTTTTTTCGGCAATTCCCGTTACAGACAGGAATCCATTGATTCTTTCATGCATATTTTTCTATATGCTTTGCAAGACGAACTGGCAACAGATTTCAGTGATTCCAGTATGCAGAAATATTATCAGGCTTTCTCCGGACTTCGGACGCAGGTTTACAATAATCCTGCGAATAACTGGAGCGTTCCGGCACTGGCGGATTCCCTCGCCCTAAGCCTCTCTTATTTTCAGCATCTGTATAAACAGTTCTTCGGCTGTTCCTGCCAGCAGGACATCATAAGCGCCCGCCTGGAACTGGCAAAATATTATCTGAAAGACAGTAATATGAGCATCCGCAGCCTGTCGGATTTCTGCGGATACGACAATGAGCTGCACTTTATGCGGCAGTTTAAAAAATTTGTGGGAATGACGCCGACAGAATATCGGCAGAAATGTGCACCGATAGACGCACATGCAAAAAGCCCGGTCACACATTAAAGTGACCGGACTTTTTGCATAAGAATAAATAATGACATCATTAAATGGTAGATGCAATGATCTGCATCTTGCCCTGTAACTCTACCTTGCCGTAGCCATCAGGCAGAATCAGATGATCGCCCTTTTTCAGGTGGGTTCCGTTCAGGGTGCCTTCGCCATCTACCACGCTCATGAGGACGAACGGCTTATCCTGCCAGGTTTCTACACGATGCTCCACATCAATACGGTATACGGTGTAGTAAGGGCACCGGATCAGCTGCTGAATGGCATCATCCTTCTTCTCGGTATGCACCACACTGTTGTCCGCAGACTTGGCGGGAACGGTGATGACATCGATGCTCTGGGCGATGTGCAGCTGTCTGGGCTTGCCGCCACTCAGTCTGTCATAATCATACACACGATAAGTAATATCGCTGCTCTGCTGGGTCTCTAACAGAAGAGTTCCGCCCTTGATGGCATGTACGGTACCAGGATCGATCTGGATGAAATCGCCGGGCTTAATGGGAATCTCACGGATGAATTCTTTCCATCTGCCCTCATGGATCATTTTCTCCAGTTCTTCCTTCGTCTTTGCATTATGTCCGACTACCAGCGTAGCATTCTCCTTGCAGTCTAAGATGAACCAGCACTCGGTCTTACCCAGGGATCCGTTCTCATGTACCTTCGCATACGCATCATTGGGATGTACCTGGATACTGAGATCGTCCTTCGCATCAATGATCTTGACCAACAGAGGAAAACGGTCCATTCCCGTGTCTCCGAACAGCTCGGGGTGCTTCTTCCACAGCTCGGACAGCTTCATGCCCTTATATGCGCCACTTGCCACGGTGCCATCTCCGTTAGGATGCGCGCTGATTCCCCAGCACTCCCCAATGTCATCTCCCTCGATGGGATAGCCGAACTCTCTGTTCAACCGGGTGCCGCCCCAGATGTTATGGGTGCATACCGGATTTAAAAATATAATATCTTTATTCATGTTTCCTATTCCTGCTTTCCTTGAATCTGCCCCTGATACATTTTTATTTATACTAATAACTCAACATTACGGTGCTGTCAATCACTTTTCCTTACGCAGAAAGCAGGGCGTTGCAACACCTCTTCATAGCCTCCATGCACATCCTTCCATTATGGTAAGGACATTTCCAGGGTTCCACAATAGGACGGTCGGGGTACGGATTTCCTTCCGGATCCACTTCCCAGAACCATTCGGAACCGGCTCTCTTATCGATCACATGATCCCGGATAAATGCCCATTCCTTCTCAGCGGCTTCCAGGTACTCCGCCTTCTCCGGTTCTTTCTCGTAACCGTTTAAGAAACCGATCACGGTCTCCGCCTGTACCCACCAGATTCTGTGTACGTTCACGACACCTCTGTCACATTCGTTTGCCAGAGAGTGTCCGTCGAATGCCACCTTATAGATCTCTGCGGTCAGGTCTTTGGTGATGGCATACATCTTCTGGGTAAGCTCCCGATCATCCAGCACCTTACAGCCTCTGTCGATCAGCCATGCGGTCTCGATATCATGACCATAGGAATGCAGATCCAGAATACTGTTATAATGCTTGTCAAAAAACACTTCCTGTCTGTGCAGCTTCGGATTATATATCTTCTCTGCGAAGACATCCATGATCCACAGAAGGCGTCTGCGCACTTTTTCATCACCGGATACCCGGTACAGCTCCGTATAGGCTTCGAAGACATGGAGCAGAGTGTTCATGGTCTTATCTGCCAGCACACCGTTCTCCGACAATTTCTCGTTGGATTCCGGCTTGAAATCTCTGGTAAATGCTTCCAGATATCCCACCTCATCCATACAGGTAGTTTCGATCAGGGTAAACAGCTTTTTCGCCAGTTCCAGTGCTTCTGTGTCACCGCTTGCCTCATAATAGGAGGACAGTGCATAAATGCAGAATGCCTGATTGTACGTATGCTTTGTGGTATCCTTCGGGGTTCCGTCATAGTTTAAGGACCAGTAGATACCGCCGTATTCTTTGTCCAGACAATGGTTCTTCAGGAAAGCATAACCGTGCTTGGCTTCGTCCAGCAGACTTTCGTCTCCTAACAGTGTATATGCGTTGGAGAAGAACCAGGTGATCCTGCTGTTCAGGATACAACCCTTTTCTGCTTTTTTATCCAGCTTCAGATCATAATCCAGGTAACCATAATAGCCACCGAATTCATCATCTCTCATGCCTTTCCAAAAGGGAATGATCCCTTCTGTCAGATGATTTTTGATCTCTTCTCTCATTTTCATATTCCATTGCTTCTTTCTTAAATATATTGGCAGGCAAAAAGTCTTTATATCTTTGCGACACTTTCTTTCAGGACAAGATGACCTTCCACAATATGAACACCCGGTTTATAGTTTTCATTACTTATTTTATTGATCATATTGTGAACCGTCTTTTTCGCCATCTCCCCCAAATCTACCTCATAAGTTGTTATCTGGATATCACTTAATCCCGGATACAGGTAGTTATCAAAGCCGACCACAGAGATGTCCTCCGGTACACGATATCCGTTGTCTCTCAGTTTCTTGATCAGAAAGCTTGCGGTCAGATCACAGTTGCATACGAACGCCGTAGGCATATCCTTGGGAATCTGCAGCATGTTCACGGTATCGATCTCGCCGGTCTCAATATGACGGTCATCCAGTACCCATTCCTTCTTCTGTTCCAACCCCAGCTCTAAAAGAGCCTTCTGATAACCGAAATAACGGTCCGTAATGCTCTCCGTGGCCAACAGGGTTCCTACGTAAGCGATCTTGCGGTGTCCCATGCGGTACAGATAATAGGTCAGCTCATAGGTTCCGTAGTAGCTGTTGGAGATCACGGAATCACTGGCTTCTCTGCCATTATAATAATCCAGATAGATCACCGGTATCACGGCTTCCGTATTCAAATGCTGCAGGTAAGCATCCATCATTTTACCGATGACGATAATACCGTCCACCTTGCGTTCCTGCACCAGCTTCGGCATTTTGCTGTTCTCTTCCTCGGCAGCTCCGATGACCTCCAGCATGGTAAAGCATTCCTTTGCCGTGGCTCTGGTGGCTACCGCCTGGTACATCTGCCAGTAAAAGGATTCATATTTCACGAGGAATCTCTCAGAGATCAGAATGCCGATATTGTAACTCTTCCGGTTCTGGCTTTTTCTTGCCGCTGACGGCTGCTGATAGCCCAGTTCCTCCGCAATACTGCGGATTTTTTCCCTTACTTCCTCGCTGACGCCCTTTTGTCCGGACAGTGCCTTGGACACTGTTACCGTGCTGACTCCTACCCGTTCTGCGATGTCTGATAATTTTACCG
>OQVN01000098.1_pt1 | contig 33332 bp, 26 predicted proteins | sample 1691621 | NCBI WGS metagenome assembly OQVN01 (sample SAMN03418278, study PRJEB22391) | human gut metagenome | biome: human-gut; feature: organic feature; material: feces | host: Homo sapiens | place: Tanzania | collected 2013-01 | reverse complement strand
ATCACAACCTATTAAAAACAAAGAAAAGCTCGATAGATTCAAAAATTTCTATATTGAGGAAGAATATAATCCCAGAAACTATATGTTTATATCATTAGGGCTAAATACTGCTCTTCGGGTGTCGGATTTGCTGAAATTCACATGGAATGATGTCTACAATTTTGATAATGGCTGTTTTCGTACTCATGTTAAATTGACCGAGCAAAAAACCACAAAGCAATCTGTTATTTTTCTGAATTCTAGGATAATCAATTCTCTGAGTTGGTATAAATCAAAGGCACTAATCAAATTTCTACCTAACACATTTTTGTTCTCAAATGCTGATAATCAGCATATATCACGTTCAACAGCATACCGAATTGTACATAATGCAGCTGTTTCCTGTGAAATCGAGGGTGTAATCAGTCCGCACTCCCTTCGCAAAACCTTTGGCTATTATGCATGGAAGCAAGGCACATCACCGGTTCTTTTGATGGACATTTATCAGCACTCGTCATTTGAAATCACAAAACGATACCTGGGAATCGAACAGGATGAACGCGATTCTGTGTTCAGGGACGTTGTTATCTAATTGATGAAACACATTATCCATTGTGTTTCACCATATATGGACATGTGAACCTAGGCACATGCTCATAGTGAAAATTTCATAACATGCCGGATAAAATGGATTTTATCCGGAACAAAATAACAATACATGGAGGTACATATTATGGTAGTACAACACAATATGCAGGCAGCAAATGCCAACAGAATGCTTAACGTAACAACAGGTCAGCAGGCTAAATCTACAGAGAAGCTTTCATCTGGATACAGAATCAACCGTGCAGCTGATGACGCAGCAGGACTTTCAATTTCTGAGAAGATGAGAAAGCAAATTCGCGGTCTTGATAAAGCTTCTTCTAATGCAGAAGATGGTGTATCATCTGTACAGACCGCTGAGGGAGCTCTCACTGAAGTACACTCAATGCTTCAAAGAATGAACGAACTTGCAACACAGTCAGCTAATGGAACAAACTCTACTACAGATAGAAGTGCTATTCAGGATGAAATTTCACAGCTTACAACTGAAATTGATCGTGTAGCTGAAACAACAAAATTCAATGAAACATATCTTCTTAAGGGCGGAGATGGTACAAAGCAAGAATATATGAAAGGACATGATGCTGGTCTTAAAGGTACTTTAACTGATGGAACAACAAAAGCAACATTTAAGGTTGCAGCGGGTGCGCTTGACGAAGGCAAATCTGTAACAATCGGTGGAAAAGATTATACCATCGGTAGTGCAGTTAACGAAGTTCAAACAGCAGTAGATAATTTGACTACAGCTGGTGATAAGGTTACAGTTAATGATAAGACATATACATATGTAGCTAAAGATTCTACTGCTCCTGGAACTCAGACCATAACTAAAGCTGGATGGGTGTTAGATGGAGATAAAACATCAACTGAAGGAATAAAATTAACAATCGCAAATGGCGATAAAGTTACAACTACACCACAAACTGGTGCTTCTGCTAGTTACACCGCTGCCGAAATGGACAATGGTGTCAGCAAAGCCGATCCATCCATTATATCAGCTGAAAAAGCTGTTAGCTTAATGAAAGATGAGCTTATAGCAGCCAATAAAGTTGGTGTAACAAATGGTACTGTAACAATTACAGGAACACCTGCATATGATAAGGACAATGGAGTTACTTTCGAAATTAATAAAGGTTCAGCTGAGGTTGCCAACAAGCTTTCTTTCAGTCTTCATGTTGGATCAGACGCTGATATGACCAATAAGATTACTGTTGGTATTGAGACAATGAACTCTTCATATCTTGGTATCAAAGGTCTTAATGTAAATGATGACTCAGGAATTGCTGGAACATATGCTATTGATGCTATCTCTGATGCATTACAGAAGGTTTCAGACCAGAGGTCTTCACTCGGTGCTGTTCAGAACCGTCTTGAGCACACAATCGACAACCTCGACAACGTTGTTGAGAATACCACATCAGCTGAGTCTCGTATCCGTGATACAGATATGGCTAAAGAGATGGTTAACTACAGCAAGAACAACATTCTTGCTCAGGCTGGACAGTCTATGCTTGCACAGGCTAATCAGTCTAACCAGGGTGTTCTTTCACTCCTTCAGTAATTACAATTACTATATGATTTACTTAGCAAAAGGAACCTTCGGGTTCCTTTTATTGTTATATACATCCATACATGAGAAAATATTTATGCTTGCCAATTTATAGCTGTAAATAGTATAATTAAGTTGACATCGATTTCTCCTTAGATATTAAGAGTGTAATTATCAAAAGGAGTACTATAAATGAAATTAAATAAAAAATATAAGGATAGATTGTTCTGTCTTTTATTTGGAAATGAAGAATATAAGGAGAACATATTATCTTTGTATAATGCTTTATGTAATACAGCGCATACGGATGTAAATGATATCAAGCTTTACACAATCGATAACGTGATTTATATCGAGATGAAAAATGATGTATCAATTCTTCTGGATAGTTATTTACATCTATGGGAGCAGCAAAGCTCCTACAATCCAAACATGCCGCTTAGGGGCTTGATGTATTTCAGCAAAATGTATGACCGCTACATTGTCGAGCATTCCTACAATATCTATGGTTCGACGTTGGTAAAGCTTCCAACACCGAGATATACGGTGTTGTACAATGGTACATCGAAGCAACCGGCATTTATGAAGCTTAACCTGTCAGATGCGTTTATCCATGAGGATACAAGCGGAGATTTTGAGTGGACCGCCAACATGGTAAACATTAATCATGGCATGAACGATGAGCTTTTAAATAATTGCAGACCATTGCAGGAATATATGCTGCTTATTGAGGAGATACGTAAGAACCGGTCTAATGGCATGGAAGTGGAGCAGGCAGTTGATAAAGCTGTAACTCATTGCATAAACAATAACATTTTAAGTGAGTTTCTCACTAAGCACAGAGCAGAGGTGATAGATGTGTGTATAACAGAGTATGATGAACAGGCATTTGTTAACGGAATTAGAGAAGAAGGCAGGCAAGAGGGTAGAGAAGAGGGCAGAGCCTTGACACTGTATTCATTGGTGAATAGCGGTAATCTAAAGCCTGATATTGCCGCTAAGGAGCTTGGAATCAGCATTCACGAATTTGAGATTGCTATGAAAGAGGCTGGAATGAACCAGCCTGTATCAAAATAGTTCAAATAAACAGTTTAGTTTATCAGGTTTATTTATTTTTTCTGTTTCTGATATGCACCTCAGGTATGGCAACATTGTCATAGCTGATAGGTGCATTTTCTTTATCGGTATCCTCGTGGCTTTCGGTGCTTTTTACGTGCACCTCTGGGATTGCCACGTTGTCAAAAGTTAAATCGTAATTATGTTTTTCTTTTTCTTCTTTGTTTTTAAATATTTTTTTCAGTTTTTCAAACATATTTTTCTCCGGTTGTTTTACAATAGGTTTATAAAAAATGTGATTACAAGGCTGTTCAAAAAGTCTGCAAAAAGGCTTCCTACAAGCGGTATGAGCAGATATGCCTTGATGGATGGCACATATTGGTCGCAGACTGCCTGCATATTTGCCATGGCATTTGGGGTGGCTCCGGTTCCGAAGCCACAGGTGCCTGATACAAGTATGGCGGCATCGTAGTCGCGCCCCATGATGTTGAACTCGATAACATATGTGAATATGATTATGAGAAGCACCTGTGCTGCGAGCAGTATGACGAGTGGGAGAGCGAGTGACGCAAGCTCCCAGAGCCTTAGCGTGATCATTGCCATGCCGAGGAATAGAGAGAGGCTTATACCTCCAAGGTCATTTATCTCTCCCATATGGATGGTGGCGATTCCTGTGTACTCACAGATGTTTCGCATGAGTGCGGCTGCGAGCATCGCTCCTATATATATCGGGAAGGTGAGCCCTGTCTTTGTGAGAAGTATTGTAAAGATGGTTCCGACACCTATTGCCAGAATGAGCTGGAATACGGCATCGGCATACATATTTGTGTGGCGCTCATGCTTTTTCTCATCCTCCACCAGAAGGCTGTCATCATCGTTTGCTACTGTATCAAGCAGGTTATGCTTTTCAATCAGTCTTTTTCCAAGAGGTCCGCCTATTAAGCTTCCAAAAATGAGACCAAAGGTAGCTGCGGCTGTACAGATGGTTGTGGCGCCCTTTATGTTTAAGTCCTCAAGCACCGGACCGAAGGCTCCTGCGGTGCCGTGTCCGCCTACCATAGGGATAGAGCCGGTGCACATGCCAATCAGCGGATTTAGGTTTAAGAGCTTTGAAAGCCCCACAGCGGTTAGGTTTTGTAATATGATAAGTGTGATAACAAGTCCCAAAAATACGATGAGTGATTTGCCTCCGCTTTTTAATACCTTGAGATTTGCCTGAAAGCCTACAGATGTAAAGAAAAATACCATGCAGACCTCGCGCAGTGTGTCATCAAAGGAAAATTCTGCGATTCCTGTGACATAGCATATGCATGTCATAATGGCGAAAATCAGTCCGCCTATGACAGGCGCCGGAATACAGAATTTCTGAAGAAAATATATTTTCTTTTTTAAATAGTTTCCAAGTAGTAGTACCAGCACGGCAACGGCCAGCGTCTGGTACATGTCAAGTTGTATTTTCATGTGTTACCTTTCGATTTGATTTGTTATATTCTTTTTATAGATTTTGAGCATTATATATTAGACTATAAAAATTAATTCGCGAATTAATTTACACTATATCCACAGGATTCGTAATACCTTTTCGCTCCATCGTGAAATGGAATAGGTATATCGCCTGTTGCAAAGTCATACGTCAGCTCAAGCTTAAGAGAGTTGGAGTAGGATAGCTCCTTTTCCTTTTCAAACAGGAGCGATGTAAGCTGCTCAATTGTATCGTCGGACACGTTAGCCGTTGTGATGAGCACGGATTTTACACCTATAGTGCTTATATCTGTAGTCTGGCCTGTGTATGTGCCGGCAGGTATGACCTCGCTTGTGTAGGCAGAGCTGCTTTCAAGCATCTTGCTTATCACAGTGTCTGTCAGCGGGATAAGTCTTATGTCACATTCCTTTGATAGCTCATCAATGACCGTTGTGGTGAGTCCGGCAGTGCAGAAAAATGCATCTATATCACCGGCCTCAAGCTCTTTTGTGGCCTCTATATAGTCCAGATTTTTGGTGGCAACAAGGGATGACGGCATCCCGGCGAATTCAAGAATTTGTGTGGCATTTCGCTCGGTACCGGATTCCTCTGCTCCGATGCTTACCGTGTGTCCGGACAAATCATCAAGAGTCTGGATGTCTGAATCAGCGCGGACCACAAGCTGACAGGTCTCGGTATAAAGCCCTGCTATAGCCCTTAAATCTTCATTTGCCTTGTAGGCGTCGGCTATCAGGTCAGCCTGCGCGATGCCTATCTCTATATAGCCATCGGATAATAGCCTTATATTGGCATTAGAGCCGGCTGTGGTACGAACCTTGCAGGTAAAGTCATAGCCCTGCTCATTGGCAAGCTCCGTAAATGTATTTGCAAATGAATAGTACATTCCACCGATATCGGCTGCTCCGAAGCGTATTGTGCTGCCTGAGGTGGTGCAGCCTGTCAGTGCGAAGAGTACTATGCAAAGCATGATACTGATTTTTTTCTTCATGTTTTGTCTTTATCCTTTCACTTTTCATAATTGCTATGAGTATTTTACAAAAAATTCTATAATATGAAAAGATTTAATTTAAATTTTTCTTAAATTCCATAGACTTGTGATTGGAAAAATAATATAATAAATTGATTGTAGAAAATATTTTAAAGGAAGGAAATTATTTATGGAAATCTTTGACATTATCAAGTCTGTTATATTTGGAATTGTGGAGGGCATTACAGAGTGGCTGCCTATCAGCAGTACCGGCCACATGATTCTTTTAAATGAGATTTTACCACTTAGAATAGGAAAAAACCCGGATGATTTTTACAGTATGTTTGAGGTTGTTATCCAGCTTGGAGCTATTATGGCGGTTGTTGTTTTGTTCTGGAGCCAGATATGGCCATTCGGCAGGAAGGATAACAAAGCTCCTCTTGCAAAGACAGGTATCGGTGCATGGATCAAGACTGATATCTTCGTGCTGTGGTTTCATATTCTTGTTTCAACTATTCCGGCAGCTATTATCGGAGTGCTTTTTGATGACGTATTCGAGAGATTGTTTTACAATTTCCAGACAGTAGCTATCATGCTCATACTCTTTGGTATCGCTTTTATTGTGATTGAGACCAGACATAATGGCAAGTCAGCTAAGATTAATTCACTTGTCGACATCAGCTACACAACAGCACTTATGATTGGATTTTTCCAGCTTATTGCAGCTGTTTTTCCGGGGACATCACGCTCAGGTGCTACCATTGTCGGAGCTCTTTTAATAGGTGTATCAAGAACTGTTGCCGCTGAGTATACATTTTTCCTTGCCATTCCGGTTATGTTTGGTGCGAGCCTTTTGAAGCTTATTAAATTTGGATTTCATTTTACAGGGGAAGAGGCAGCCATTCTGATTATCGGTATGGTTGTTGCATTTGTTGTTTCACTTATTGTTATTAAATTCTTGATGGGCTACATAAAGAAGCACAACTTTATTGTGTTTGGTTGGTACCGTATAGTGCTTGGCGCGATCGTGCTGCTTTGTGGTATTGCAGGACTTCTCTAAATATCTAAGTAAATTTAGACTAAATTTTGCAGGAAGAGGGTTAAGACATGCATGATGAATTGACAGCAAATGATATAAAGAAAATGGAGGACGAGATAGAGTACAGAAAGCTCGTTGTCAGAAAGAAGGCTCTTGATGATGTGAAGGTAGCAAGAGCCCAGGGTGACTTGAGCGAGAACTTCGAGTACAAGGCCGCCAAACAGTTCAAGAATCAGAACGAGAGCCGTATCAGATACCTTGAGAAGATGATTAAGACTGCTGTTGTCATATCCGATGAGTCAAAGGATGATGAGGTGGGTATGTTCAATACGGTCGATGTGTATTTCGAGGATGATGATGAGACTGAGACGTACAAGATTGTCACGACAGTCAGGGGCAATTCCTTAAAGAATCTGATAAGCAAGGAGTCGCCGCTTGGCGCAGCTATATTCGGACACAAGGTGGGTGACAGGTGTGAGGTAAAGGTAAATGATGACTACTCATACTTTGTCAAAATTATGAAGATAGAAAACACTGTCGACGACGGCAGTGATGATTTGCGTAAATTTTAATCTGGATTTAATTTTTGCGTTTTAATGGGATTTCAGTAGTTTAATCTGTTTATGACTATATAATAATGTTTAATGTCAGAAATGGGGAGATTTATATGATTAAATTAAAAACTTTTGGCAGCTTTACGGTAGGTAATGACATAACCTCTGTACAGGAAGGTGCATGGAGGTCTGAGAAACTTGAAAAGCTGTTTGTATATCTGGCGATGAACAGAAACAGGGGTGTCTGCATAGAGGACATTTCAGAGGCTATATGGCAGGTCGAGGAGGAGACCGATAATCCGGTTGGAGCACTTAAGAATCTGGCATACAGACTCAGAAAGGCTCTAAGAGATGCCTCCTTTGACGAGGAGTGCATAGTCTCTGTAAGAGGCGGCTTGTACAAATGGAATGATGATGTGGAAGTAACCATCGATGCCGAAGAGTTTGACAGATATATAAATGAGGCGGAGCTTGCATTCAGCAGGAGCAAGGAGACTGCTATTGAAAGCTATGAGAAGGCCATAGCCATTTACAATGGTGATTTTCTGCCTCTTAGGACAGATACACACTGGTTTATGACGCTCAATGCATTTTATCATTCAAGATACGTGAATACGGTAAAGGCTCTGGCGAAGCTATATATTGATATAGGCTGCTATGAGAAGCTTGAACAGCTGTGCACCAAGGCGATTGTATATGAGCGTTGTGACGAGCAGATTTACTCATATCTGATCATGGCACGCATGCGTACCAAAAAGGTACAGATGGCTTTCGATACCTATGAGACTGCCAAGGCTATTATGGACAACGATCTGGGTGTTAGAAAGACCGTCATGCTCAATAAGGTATATGAGGAGCTTTTATCTGTCACAAAGGGTGTTTCAAGCTACAATATAGATGAGGTGAAGGAGGATATCAACGAGGAGAGCATGGATGGTGTTTTCATGTGCGGATATCCTGTGTTCAAGGAGATTTATCATCTGGAGGTCAGAAAGAGTGCACGCTCCACTGTTCCGGAGAGTCTTGTTCTGGTCACTGTTGCTCCAATGTACAGCAGTCTGCCTGATAAGAAGCAGAGTCAGATGAAGGATGCCATGGTCACGCTTGAGAGGGCGCTTAGGAAGTGTCTGCGTGTGGGTGATGTGGCGGCAAAGTACAGTGATTCCCAGTACATAGTGCTTTTGTCGAAATGCTCATGCGATACAGCTTCTGATGTCATGAAGCGTATTATCGATAGGTTCGATCATACATGTGATGCACATTGTAATATGACAATACACTTTGACGTTGAGCCGGTAAGCTGCCATAGCAGCTTCGTGAGTGATAAATGATTTTGTGGTACAGAGGTGTTTTCATGAAGAGGCTGATTAATATTATTTCAAGTGTTGTTTTATTAATTCTGGTTTTAATTATTGCTGTGATATTTGCTCCTAAGCTGTTTCATATCGAGCCGATGGTGGTTATAAGCGGCAGCATGGAGCCTTCCTACATGAAGGGGAGCCTGTTGTATGTAAAGGAGGATACCGGTGGTGTACAGACCGGTGATGCCATTACCTTTTACAGAAACGGAGAGCTGGTGACTCACAGGGTGGTTGAAATCAATACAGATGAAAAGACCTACACTACAAAGGGTGATGCCAATCAGGTGAATGATGTACAGCCGGTTGCGTGGTCTGATGTGGTCGGAGTACCGGTGTTTGATATCCCTTGGCTTGGTTATCCGGCAGCTTTTTTTGGAACCACGCAGGGCAAATTTGTATTTATCGCATTGTTAATTGTTTTTACAGGTATTACCGTGCTGACTGATAAAAAAATGGAGAAAACAAATGGTTAAAAAGGTAATTAGATTTATAGTTCTTATAATTGGTCTGTCTCTGGTGGCTTATTCGGGGTATCATCTGTTTAAGATTTATTCTGACTATAATACCTCGGATAAGACATATGAGAAGCTGCAGGATGAGTATGCAGTGGACGATTCAAAGAAGTCTGATGACAATGATAGTGAAGCTGCTGATACACCGTGGTATGATGATATAGATATTGATTTTGCCGGTCTGAAAAGTGAAAATCCGGATGTGGTTGGATGGATTTATTTTGAGAATGAGGATATCAGCTATCCTGTCATGTATTCAGGGGACAACAGCTATTACCTTAGAAAGACCTTTAAGAGAGAGCATGCCACTGCAGGCTCCATCTTCCTTGAGGGCTCAAACAAGACTGATTTCAGCGACTGCCATACAATCATTTACGGACACAATATGAAAAATCTGTCCATGTTTGGAAAGCTTAAGTACTATAACCGTGATGAGAATTACTATGACGGACATCAGTATTTCCAGATTCTTGTCGATGCCAAAAAGTACAGGTACCGGATTTTCTCATATGAGACGGTAAGCGATGACAGCGATGAGTATACCGTGGGCTTTGAGCCTGACGAGACGTTTAGCAAATTTGTGCAGAGGATGGCTGCTTCTTCTATGAAGGATACAGGCATTGTCCCGACAAAGGATGACAAGGTTGTGACTCTTTCTACCTGCTCCACAAGCGGTGAGACATACAGGTTTGTGGTTCACGGAGTAAGAGTGGATGAACATTAATGTTGACAGATAAGCAATATAAATAAATTGTTAATTCGTAAATTAATAAATATTCTAATGACTTTTAATAAATACAGGTGCGTAAAATGAAAAAAGAAGATGAATTACTTAAAGAGCTTACCGATATGGTAAAAGAGACAAAGAAGGGGCAGCTAAAGTGGAGGCTGACCTGTAAGACAACAGAGTACAATGATGAGGCTATAAAACCGACAGTCACAGAGGATGGCATCACCTGGACTGTTGATGAGTGCTATGTGTCATATGAATGCAATTATAAGGGCAGTGATTTTGTGATGATTACATATGAGATGATTCATACTGCCGGTGATAAAAGACAGACAACCAATCTTGTTTTTTTACCGCCGCTTGGCATCAGATATTTTGATATCAGCACTCTGCTTCCATACTCGGTACCTGCTTCCAATGTTCTTACATATGAGATTCACACGCTGTGGCTTTTACTGCTTGAGATGTATAAGAACGACAACACAAGCGTAGAGCTCGATGCAAGTGCAGGAGAGCTGATTATTGAAGAATAGAGGTGCAGTATATAATGTATGCAGTGATTACAGGGGCAAGCTCGGGAATAGGTGAGCAGTTTGCAAAAAGGCTTGCGAAGGAAGGCTATGATCTGATTCTTGTTGCAAGAAGAAGGGAGAGGCTTGCAGCCATTGCTGATGAGCTTAGAGCCGCACACAAGGGGCTTAAGTGCGATATATTTACCGCGGATCTGATGCAGTTTGATGAGTGTCAGAGACTTTCGGATTATATTGAGGAAAAGGATGTAGAAATATTTATCAACAACGCAGGCTACGGTGACTGTGGCTTATTTGAGGAGACTGATATAGCTAAGGAAATAGGCATGATAGATGTCAATGTACGTGCTGTTCATTTTCTGACCAAAAAGCTGCTAAGGCAGCTGAGGGTAAAGGACAGAGGCTTTATTTTGAATGTGGCAAGCTCTGCGGGGCTTATTCCTGCAGGACCGTACATGGCCACATATTATGCCACTAAGGCATATGTTGCAAGTCTGTCAAGAGCTGTTGCCTGCGAGCTTCGCCAGAGACACAGCCATGTATATGTGGGCTGTCTGTGTCCGGGGCCGGTTGATACAGAGTTCAATAATGTGGCGAATGTGCGCTTTGCACTGAAGGGGATTTCCGCTGAGTACTGTGCCAATTATGCCATAGACTGCATGATGAAGAAAAAAACTGTCATTGTGCCTACTTTAAGGATGAAGCTTGCTACAACCTGTGGCAGGTTTATCCCACAGTCGCTATACATAAAGCTTGTTTCACACCAGCAAAAGAAAAAATGGCACATTGACTAAAAATTGTTTAAAAATTGGTTGAATTGTCCTATTTACAGTTATTGTTATTTTTATTATAATTAATGCGAAAATAAACGAAAAGGACAGTATTATGAAATTAGGAGCGATTTATTCAAAGGAAAAGACAACATTTACACTGTTTTCGCCTGTTGCGGACAGTGTTTTTGTTGTTTTTTATGATAAAGGAAATAACTCAGATGAGACAGGCAGGCTTGAGATGACACGCGGCGAGGGAGAGCTTTGCAATATCTTTTCTGCTACGGCAGAGGGCAATCTGGATGGTGTTTACTATACATATGAGGTTCACACCGCAGATGGCACATTCAGCTCGCATGATCCGTATGCGAGAGCCTGTGGTGTCAATGGGAACAGATCTATGGTTATAGATCTGGCCAAGACTGATCCGGATGGATTTGCGAATGAGGACAGGCCAAAGCTTGCTGATCCTATGAGCATGGTTATTACCGAGGTGTCCATCGCTGATGTGTCTGCCGGTGCATCTGCTCATTCTTTATATCCTGGTAAGTTCAAGGCATTTACGGAGGACAAAACCATTTCATATTTTAAGGATATGGGAGTGACACATCTGCAGCTGATGCCGTCGTATGACTTTGCCAGCATCGATGAGAGCGATTCCTTAAAGGAGCAGTATAACTGGGGCTATGATCCGTACAATTACAATGTGCCGGAGGGCTCTTACTCGACAGATCCGTTTGATGGAGCAGTGAGAGTGAGAGAGTATAAGGAGATGGTGCACTCAATTCATGAGGCGGGCCTTGGCGTGATCATGGATGTGGTTTACAATCACACCTTCAATGTTCATGACAGCTGCTTTTATAAGACTGCGGGCAATTATTTTTACCGTATGGATTCATCGGATGCTACAAAGTATTCCGACGCATCAGCCTGTGGCAATGAAATAGCCTCAGAGAAGCCTATGGTCAGAAAATATATCATTGATTCGCTGTGCTACTGGGCGAGCGAGTATCACATAGATGGCTTCAGGTTTGATCTGATGGGTGTACTTGATATCGAGACCTTGAACGAAGCAAGGGAAGCTCTCTTAAAAATAAATCCTGATATAATAATGTACGGAGAGGGCTGGACAGGTGGAGAAAGCGCTTTGCCTGAATCGGAGCGTGGCATGAAAATAAATGCTCCAAAAACACCGGGCATCGGCATGTTTTCGGATGATATACGTGATGTGGTAAAGGGACATGTCTTCTATATGGATGAGCTGGGCTTTGTCAATGGAGCTACAGACAGAGGTGAAGAGCTAAAGAGGGCTGTGACCTGTGCAGAGTGGGCCAAATCACCTATGCAGTCTATCAACTATCTCTCATGTCATGACAACTATACTCTCTGGGATAGATTTATTATATCCAATTCACATGAGAGTGAAGAGCTGCGTATCCGCATGAATAAGCTTGCGGCATCCATTCTTTTTACAGCGCAGGGGATTCCGTTTTTCCTGCATGGAGAGGAGTTTGCCAGAACAAAGATTAGTGAAGCTGATGGGGCTCCTATAGAGAACAGCTATTGCAGTCCGCTTTCTGTCAATGCAATAGATTATGACAGGGCAGAGCAGTTTGCAGATCTTAAAGCCTATTATAAGGGGCTTATAGCTCTAAGAAGAGCTCACAAGGCATTCTACCTTGACACAGTAGATGAGATTAAGAAATCCGTGCATTTCCTGGATGATATGCCGGATGGGGTGGTGGCATACACTATTGATACTGATACAGAGAAGGTGTTCGTGGCTTACAATGCCGGCAAAAATAAAATCACAATTAAACTATCAGATGCTTTATGGGAGGTTCTCGCAGATGAATCGGCTGCGGGAGATAAAGCTCTCTATACAATAAAAGACCAGGCAATAATACCTGGGGTATCATGCCTGGTAGCGGTTTGCAAATGCTAGTGAGTTGATTTATTGATGTAGTTTGTCTTGTATTTAGAATATACGATTTTCTGGCTGCGATACAGGCCAAAATATCCTGACAGCATATAGCTGAATGGGATTGCCAAAAGAAAGTACGGCATGCCGTCGTAGCCGAAAAGCTCAAAGCTTATAAGCAGTGATGTGATCGGACAGTTGGTGACACCACAGAACAGTGAAGTCATGCCGACAGCTGCACACAACGATGGCTCAAAGCCTGTCAGATTGCCGAACAGACATCCAAAGGTTGCTCCTATGAAGAAGGATGGTACAATCTCGCCACCCTTAAAGCCTGCGCCAAGGGTTAGTGCGGTGAAGATGATTTTTAGCAGAAATGCTTCCGGTCTGACAGAGCCGTCTATGCTGCTTTGAATGACACTCATTCCGGTGCCGTTGTAGGTCTGGCTTCCGACAAGCATGGTTGCTATGATTACAAGGCAGCCGCCGATGAATACTCTTGTGTACTTGTTTGGCAGATGTTTTTTATACAGCGCCTCACCGGAGTGGAGAGCCACACAAAAGAGTATGCTCACGAGTGCACACAGGATTGCAAGCACAGAGATTTTTACCGAGTTTAAAATAGTAAAGTCAGGTATGTTTTCGATAGCAAAAAATTCATTTGTAACATTAAAGTACGCTGCGATACCGTGAGCGATTAAAGAGCTTATCACACATGGAACAAGCGCTATATAATACATGACACCGACGCTTATCATTTCCATGGAGAAAATAGCGGCTGCCATCGGAGTGCCAAACAGTGCACTGAATGCAGCACTCATGCCACACATAATCATGACATGCTTGTCCTTTTCATCAAATCTGAATATTCTGCCTATAGAGCTTCCGATGCTGCCTCCCATCTGCAGAGCAGCACCCTCACGGCCGGCAGAGCCACCGAACAGATGAGTGATAAGTGTGGATACAAATATAAGCGGGGCCATTCTAAAGGGCACCTTGTCGCCTGAGTGGATAGCTGATATTACCAGATTGGTTCCGGTATCATTGTCGTCCTTAAACAGATGATACAGCGATACAATGATTAGTCCGCCGATTGGCAGAAAATAAATGAGCCATGGGTATTTCATCCTAAAATCGGTTACGACCGACAGTGCAAAATAAAATGCAGTGCCGCAGCTTCCTGCGACTATGCCGACAACGATAGAAAAGATTACCCATTTAATGGATGTTATAAGGCGTTTTGCATTATGCTTTACCTTATGTATAATCAATTGCCTGGTTGTTTCATTCATTATGTTACACCTCTTTTAAACTTTTTATTAATTTGATATTAACATTAACTAATTTAATTTACAAGTTACACTTTTTGATGTTATAATAACTAAACAAAGCGAAAATATCATATGATTTCATATGTATATTATATAATTTTAAAATTCAGGCTCACGCAGCCCATACAATGCGTATATAACAAAAGGGAGGAACAATAACATGAGAACTAGCGGTGTATTAATGCCAATCTCATCACTGCCATCACCGTATGGTATAGGAACTATGGGAAAGGAAGCAAGACGTTTTGTCGATTTCCTTGAGAAGGGAGGTCAGACATACTGGCAGATTCTTCCAATCTGTCCTACCAGCTATGGAGATTCTCCATATCAGTCATTTTCGAGCTTTGCAGGCAATCCTTATTTTATCGATCTTGAGCTTTTATGCAAGGACAAGCTTCTGACAAAGAAGGAGTGCGAGTCATATAAGTGGGGTAAAAAGCCACAGTATGTAGACTATGGCATCATGTATGTCAACAGATATGAGCTTTTAAGAAAGGCTTATGAGCGTTTTTCAAAGAAGACACCTGATGATTATGAAGCATTCTGCAGCAAAGAGGCTGAGTGGCTTGACGAGTATACGCTTTTTATGGCATTAAAGGATGCCAATGGAGGAGTAGCATGGAGCGAGTGGGATGAGGAGCTTAAGCTGAGAAAGCCTGAGGCTATAGAGGAGGCAAAGGAGAAGTATGCTGATGATATTGCCTTCTACAAGATGCTTCAGTATCTCTTCTTCAAGCAGTGGACCGCTTTAAAGGCATATGCCAATGAGAAGGGAATAAGAATTATCGGAGATGTACCTATCTATGTTGCTATGGATTCAGCAGATGTTTGGGCTAATCCTACACAGTTCTATCTCGATAATGACTTAAATCCTATCGAGGTGGCAGGATGTCCTCCTGATGCTTTCTCAGCTGACGGACAGCTCTGGGGCAATCCTCTTTTCAGATGGGATGTCATGAAGAAGGATAACTACAGCTGGTGGACAAAGCGTATCAGTGCTATGGCAAAGCTTTATGATATCGTACGAATCGACCATTTCAGAGGCTTTGATTCATTCTATGCCATTCCTGCAAAGGATGATACAGCAAAGAACGGTGTATGGAAAGAGGGACCGGGCATGGATTTATTCAATGTCCTTGAGAAGAAGCTTGGTAAGCTTCCTATCATCGTGGAGGATCTCGGCTTCCTCACACCTTCTGTAAAGAAGCTTTTAAAGGATTCAGGCTTCCCGGGCATGAAGGTTATCCAGTTTGCATTCGATTCAAGAGAGGATAGCGATTACCTGCCACACAACTATCCACAGCATTGTGTTGTATACACAGGCACCCATGACAATGACACAGTTATGGGCTGGATGAAGACTGCACCAAAGGAGAGCGTAAGATTTGCGAAGGATTACTTAAACCTCACAAAGGAGGAGGGCTACAACTGGGGCATGATGCGTGCAGCATGGTCATCAGTTGCCGATATGGCTATTGTTCCTATGCAGGATCTGCTTGGACTTGACTCAAAGGCCCGTATCAATATTCCTTCAACTACCGGTGGCAACTGGCAGTGGAGAGCTACTCCTGAGCAGATAGACAATAAGCTTGCAAAGAAGCTCCACAAGTGTATGCAGATGTACGCACGTCTGCGCGAGGAGCCTGTTGATGAGACTTCTGACAAATCAGATGCAGATGAGGTGGCTGATGCTTCTAACGGCAAGGCCTGCGGATGCAAGAAAAAGGCTGCTAAGTAGTTTGACTTAAATATTATATGTTATTTTAAAGATCACAGGTTATCTGTTTTGATGCCTGTGGTCTTTTTATTTGTAATAATTTACTACACCGGTGAATACACTTTGATTATAGAATAAAGTGTATGGAGGAAGCTTTTATGGGCAGTAAAATGGACAGTAAAGAGTTTGATTTATATAAAGATATCAGATGCCGCACGAACGGCGAGATTTACATAGGTGTCGTCGGTCCTGTGCGCACAGGCAAGTCCACATTTATAAAGCATTTCATGGAGCTTTGCGTTATCCCGAAGATGGACAATGAGTATGCCAAAAAGCGCGCGGTCGATGAGCTGCCGCAATCTGGCAAAGGAAAGACTATTATGACGACTGAGCCAAAATTTATTCCACAGGATGCGGTTACTATCAGTCTGGATGATGGCAGTGCGGTGAAGGTGCGCCTTGTGGACTGCGTGGGCTTTACGGTGGGAGATGCTGTCGGATATCTCGAGGAGGACGGCGAGCGGATGGTCAAAACACCATGGTTCGATGAGGATATACCTTTTGAGGAGGCCGCTGTTGTAGGTACAAAAAAGGTAATAGAGGAGCATTCGACAGTGGCTGTGCTTGTGACCACCGACGGCAGCATTGGTGATATAAAAAGACAAAGCTACGAGGCAGCAGAAAGAGAAACAGTCATGCAGCTTGAAGCTTCAGGAAAGCCATTTGTAATTGTAGTAAATACTACAAAGCCTTTTGCGGCAGAAACGAGGCTTTTATGCGAGTCGCTTAGCAGAGAGTACAAAGCGGCCGCCATTCCAATAGACTGTGAAAAGCTTTGCATGGGACAGATTACAGATATCATGGAAAAGCTGTTGTATGAATTTGCAGTCACGAGAGTGGATTATGATATACCGAAGTGGGTGCAGCTGCTGCCTTACGACAATTATGTAAAGCAGGCTGTTATTACATATGCAAAGACTTTTCTTGCGAGGGCTTCAAAGCTAAAGGATATCGTACAGATGAGCGCTGATATGCCTGAATCGGACGGCGATATATTAAAATCGGTATCTCTAGTTACGATGGGGCTGTCTGATGGTGTGATAAAGGTCAAAATCGAGATTGCAGAGAAGTACTACTACGAGAATATTTCCGCGTTGTGCGGTGTGACCATTTCCGGAGAAAAGGAGCTGATTTCCCTGATTCTCTCACTCACTGAGGAAAAGAATGAATACGAAAAGATTAAGGATGCCTTTTCATCGGTGCAGCAGAAGGGCTATGGTGTTGTGATGCCGCAGCTTTCGGATATCAGAATGGAGGAGCCTGTGCTTATAGCGCATGGAAATAAGTTTGGAGTTAAAATGAAGGCTCTTTCACCGTCAATACACATGATAAGGGCTAATATCGAGACAGAGATTGCACCGATAGTCGGAAGCAGGGAGCAGGCTGAGGATCTGATAGATTATATCAAAAATGGTGAGAACAGTGACAGCGGAGTCTGGAAGACCAATATATTCGGAAAATCTGTCGGCGAGCTTATGGAGGATGGAATAAGAAGCAAAATAATGCAGATGGATGATGAATGTCAGATAAAGCTGCAGGAAACCATGCAAAAGATTGTGAATGACTCAAATGGCGGCATGATTTGTATAATTATATAATTATTAATTGGTATTTACATTAAAAAACTATATTTTACGAAAAATTAGTTGACTAGTTCACATAAAGATAGCATAATGATACATAAGGACTATATTTTTGGAATTACGTTTAAGAGGATTTTTATATGGCTGCAATAGTATGGATGGTGCTTCATATATTCGGAGCGCTTGTGACAGTGTATTTGTTATCAGTGGTGTCAAGTAAACAGGACACAAATTATAAGAGTGAGCTTCTTTTGACTGTGGCATGCTGCATGGTTGCGCTTGTTGCCAAGTGCATCTATATAGCCGGAGGTTCAAAGGAGACTATGCTTGCTATAGGAAAGCTTGAGTATTTAGGAAAGGGCTTTGCAAATTTCTGTATACTCTCATTTCTTATCAGGTGGAGAAACCTGCAGTTGCCAAGAGGACTGATAAACGGCATATTGATGCTTAATATGTTCTTTTATGCTGTGATCGTGACCTGTGACAGGCACCAGCTTTACTACAGATCATATGACTTAAAACCGTCAAAGTACATCCTTGATGGCTACAGTCTGGAAATCACTCCGGCTCCTTTATATTATGTTTACATGATATTTTTGCTTGCAGAGATTATAGCATCGCTTTGTATTATTCTTTCTTCATATTTCGCCAGAAAGAATATGCTTCACAGATTTACATTGCATTTTTTCCTTTTTATAGCAATGCTATCGCCTATGCTGCTTTTACTCTCAAGAATACTTGGTATATTTAAGGGGGATGACCCTACACCGATTGGCATGCTTTTGGCATGTATATTCATGAGCGTTTCGGTAATAAAATACGGACTGTTTGATCCGGTAAAAACTGCTAAAAATCATGTTATAGAGGAGCTTAAGGAGGGTATTGTTGTCACTGATGACCAGAAGAATATCCTCTATGCAAATCCTATGGCCTTGAGCATATTTGATACTGTAAAAAAGGCAGGGGGATTTTACAATACCAAGAGTATTTATAATAAAATCAGCAGTTCGGCTGACGGACATTTTGACTGGGTGGGCCAGCATTATAAGGTTGATGAGCTTGAGATGAGCAAGGATAATTTTATTCAGGGATATATGCTCACCATCGTAGATATCACTGAGCTTATGGATCAGAATAATAAGATGAAGGAGCTTGTTGAGCAGGCAGAGATAGCAAATCAGGCAAAGTCAGCATTTGTGTCCAATATATCACATGAGATAAGGACACCTATGAACTCGATCATCGGTATGACTGAGGTTATGCTTCGCTCAAACCACAATAGCAGGGAGAGAGAGTATTTAAACAATATATACCGTTCGGGCCAGGCACTTTTAAATATTATCAATGATGTGCTTGATTTTTCAAAGATTGAGTCAGGAAAGATGGAGCTGGTGAATGAAAACTACAGTGTGAATTCCCTGCTCCATGATTTAAGGATTACTATGCAGTCACAGGCGGATAAGAAGCCGATCGAGCTGATTTATGAAATTGACGACAGAATACCGTGCAAGTTAAACGGTGATTCCGGCAGGATACGTCAGGTGGTCATGAATCTGATCAGTAATGCTATTAAATATACTGAAAAAGGCAGTGTGAAGTTTTCTGTCATCATGTCAAAGTGCCATGATGATATTGTGGAGCTGAATTTTTTTGTGAAGGATACGGGAATCGGTATTAAAAAAGAAGATCTGAAGCTGCTTTTTAATTCGTTCCAGCGTGTGGATCTGAAGAAGAACAGACGTATTGAGGGTACAGGCCTTGGCCTTGTCATATCAAGAAATCTCGTACATATGATGGGCGGCGAGATTGGTGTGGAAAGTGAATATGGCAGTGGAAGCACATTTTATTTTTCGATAGTGCAAAAGGTGGTGGATGCTACGCCTATTTCTGAGTGTAATCATGAGGATGAAGTCAACAGCACAATTGTGAATGAATGTGAGAACATGTTCATCGCACCTACAGCGCGCATTCTTCTTGTAGATGATAATAAGCCTAATCAGTTTGTGGCGTGTGAGCTGTTAAAGCCGCTGCAGCTTCAGATTGATACGGCCGATGACGGACGTCAGGCAGTTGCCATGATACAAAGATATCACTATGATCTGGTGCTCATGGATCACATGATGCCTGTCATGGATGGAATAGAGGCGACAAAGGCAGTCAGGGCGCTGGATGATGATGAGTACAGAAGGCTTCCTATCATTGCCCTTACAGCCAATGCAATGGTTGATGCCAAGCCAGAGTTTGAAAAAGCCGGTATGAATGGCTTTGTGGCAAAGCCTATCAATTTTAATGCTATATGCAGGCAGCTTTTAATGTGGCTGCCAAAGGATAAGGTTAAAAGGCTTTCTAATGATGAGGCGAGAGCACAGCTGCTTGGTGATAATGCTATTGTAGACACTGTGAAGGCGAAGGAGGCATCGTCTGCTCTGGAAAAAGCTGCTGCAAATAAAGCGATTTCTATAGAAGTCGCTATCAAAAACTGTGGTTCTATGAATATGTTTTTGAAGCTTGTACCTACATTTTACAGGACTATTGACAGTAAAGCGGCATTAATTGAGGATTACTTGGACAAGGGTATGATAAAGGATTATACTATAGAGGTACATGCTTTAAAGAGCTCTGCGCTTTTAGTGGGAGCAACTGAGCTGTCAGCACTTGCAAAGGAGCTTGAGCTGCTTGGAAAAGCAGAGGATGTAAACGCGCTGAGAGAGAAGACTCCGGCACTTGTGCACATGTATCTTGACATGAAAAATGTATTGTCTGAGTATATCAGCGATACCACTGACAATAAAAAAGCAGCTTCAAATGATGATATTATAGCAGCTTTGCAAAAAATGCATGAGTGTGTTGATTCATTTGATATAGATGGCGCCGACGATTGCATGAAAAGGCTGTTAAGCTACAGCGTACCTGATAGCATAAAAGAGCAGATGCATACGCTGCAGCTTTTGGTGGATGATGTCGCCATGGAGGATATAATGAAGCTGACAGATGAGATGATTGAAAAACTGACAGAATAATTGACGGAGGATGACCTATGCGGTTTACTGATAAAAAAATAATGATTATAATGGAGGATCAAAGCTATCTGTCCCAATCTATTGAGCATGGCTTTGATGAACAGTTTAATAACACGAACATAAAGGCAGAGGTGGTCACGGTTTCAGATGCCAGCAAGCAGGTGTCCGGTGGAAGAATATACGGCTATATAGTGTTTACAGGGCAGGAGCTTTTGAAAAAAGCGGTCGGTATCAAGATAATAGTAGACCAGGCTGTAAAGGAGCATATACCTGTATTTGTGATTGGAAATAAAGAGGAGCTTGAGCTTTTATGGGAGACACTGCCCAAGCAGATGGTGATGGATTCGTTTATCAGGCCGATTAAGGTACCTGAGCTTGTGAAAAATATTGCTTCACAGCTCGATGTGTTCTATAATGCAAAAAAGCGTACCATTTTATGCATTGATGATTCAGGAGTGCTGCTTAGAAAAATGAAGGTGCTGCTGGAGGATAAATATGAGGTGGTTCTGGCTAATTCAGGGGCTATGGCGATTAAATATCTGACATTAAGATGCCCGGACCTTATACTGCTCGACTATGAAATGCCTATAGTAAATGGCGGTCAGGTGATGCAGATGCTAAGGGATGACAATGAATTTAAGGATATTCCGATTATATTTCTGACAGGCAAAAACGATCTTGCAACTGTTCAGAATATTGTCAATTTAAAGCCGGATGGTTACATTTTAAAGAGTAAGGAGCCTTTTGAGCTTCACAAAATGATTGATGATTTCTTTGCACAAAGAGAGAAAAAAAGCGAAAGAGAGTAGGTTACATGCAGATAGTTTTTATACATCACAGCTGTTTTCTTGTGGAGCTGGATGACAAGGTTCTTATATTTGATTATTTTGATGGCAGCCATGTGGAGGGCATGCATTTTACAGGCAAGCTGCCGTCTTATGAGCCTGACACCAAAATCTATATGTTTGCAAGCCACAGCCATAAGGATCATTATGATATGGATATTTTGCGTCTGGCTGATAAATATTCAAATATACATTATATTTTTTCAAAGGATATACGTATCAGCCCGCATTTTCTGTCAAAGCACGGCATTGATCCTGCTGTCAGGGAGCGAGTGACATTTGTTTCACCTGACAATACATATCATGTGGACGATCTGGATATAATGACACTTAGGTCTACCGATGCCGGTGTGGCGTTTTATGTTACTTCAAACGGAGTAAGTCTGTTTCATGCCGGTGATTTAAACGACTGGGAGTGGGATGGCGCTGGCGATCTGATAAACGGCAGAGTGCGCAGAGCCTTCAGGCATGAGATAAAAAAGCTTTCGGAAAGGCCAATAAACGTAGCGTTTTTCCCGATGGATCCAAAGCTTATGGAGTATCAGTTCAAGGGCTTTGACTTCTTTTTACAAAATACCTCGGCAGAGTTTGTGTTCCCTATGCACATGTGGCAGGACTACAGCGGCATCGCCGAATACAAGAAGAGACTGAGCAATAAGGACATGGCTGACAGGGTGATTGAGATAGAACGCGAAAATCAGACATTCGCTTTTGGAGAGAACTATTGAATTATTTCACAAATTCATTTATAATAAATTAGTTCAATAAATCTTAGGAGGGTAATTATGGGGGATTTTTTCATGTGCGTAGCACAATATGTTATTATTATGATTGTTTTGGCGGCCATAGGCTTTTGCGGAGCACTGATTGGGGTAAAGCTTCGTAAAATGAAGGACGCAAAGACAAAAGAATAGGAGATTCAAGTAATGAAGAAGAGTTATGGCGTTAACGAATTACGTCGTATGTACCTTGAGTTCTTTGAGAGCAAGGGACATCTCGCAATGAAGAGTTTTTCACTGGTGCCTCACAATGACAACAGTCTGCTTCTTATTAATGCAGGTATGGCACCGCTTAAACCATATTTTACAGGACAGGAGGTTCCGCCAAGACGCCGTGTGACTACATGTCAGAAGTGCGTCAGAACAGGTGATATCGAGAATGTAGGTAAGACAGCACGTCACCTTACATTTTTCGAGATGCTCGGAAACTTCTCATTTGGCGATTATTTCAAGCATGAGGCAATCGCGTGGTCATGGGAGTTTTTGACAGAGGTACTCGGTCTTGAGAAGGACAGGCTTTATCCTTCCATCTATGGTGAGGACGATGAGGCCTTTGATATCTGGACAAAGGAAGTAGGAGTGCCTGGAGATCGTATTACACGTTTCTACAGAGATCCTGAGACAGGTGAGTGTGACAACTTCTGGGAGCATGGTGCAGGTCCTTGCGGTCCTTGCTCTGAGATTTATTACGACCGTGGTGAGAAGTACGGCTGTGGCAAGCCTGACTGTAAGGTGGGCTGTGACTGTGACCGTTTCATGGAGGTATGGAACAACGTATTCACACAGTTTAACGGTGACGGACACGGCGGATACGAAGAGCTTGAGCACAAAAATATTGATACAGGTATGGGACTTGAGCGTCTTGCAGTTGTAATGCAGGATGTTGATTCTGTATTCGATATCGATACCATGAAGGCTATCCGCGATAAGGTCTGCGAGCTTTCAGGCAAGAAATACCATGTCGATGAGATGGATGATGTTTCTATCCGTCTTATCACAGACCATATCCGTTCGTCTACATTCCTTATTTCTGACGGAGTTATGCCATCTAACGAGGGCAGGGGCTATGTGCTTCGCCGTATCATCAGACGTGCTGCTATGCACGGACGTACACTTGGCATACAGGGAGCATTCCTTGGCAAAATCGCACAGGTAGTCATTGATGAGAGTAAGGATGGCTATCCGGAGCTTGAGGAGAGAAAGGATTTCATCCTTAAGGTACTCACTCAGGAGGAGGAGAAGTTCGCAAAGACTATCGACCAGGGACTTGGTATCCTTGCAGATATGGAAGAGCGCATGAAGGCTGATGGAAGCAAGGTTCTCTCAGGAGAGGATGCTTTTAAGCTTTACGATACATACGGCTTCCCTGTAGACCTCACAGCAGAGATTCTCGAGGAGAAGGGCTTCACATATGATGAGGCCGGCTTTGAGAGCTGTATGGAGGCTCAGAGACAGAAGGCAAGAGGAGCCCGCAAGGAAACAAACTATATGGGCGCTGATGCCAATGTTTACAATGATATAGATTCTGAAATCACTACAGAGTTTACAGGCTATGACAAGCTTACAGATACAGCTGAGATTGCTTTCCTTACCACATCTGATGATGTTGTTGAGGCACTTTCAGATGGTGATAAGGGCTCTGTAATCGTACCGAATACACCTTTCTATGCCACAATGGGTGGTCAGCAGGGTGATAAGGGTATCATAAAAACAGAGAGCGGTACATTTGTTGTTGAGGATACTGTAAAGGTTGTCGGCAACAGATACGCACATGTAGGCTATGTGTCAGAGGGCATGATCCGCACAGGCGAGAAGGCTACACTTTCTGTTGATACAAAAACAAGAACAAACACATGCAGAAATCACTCTGCCACACATTTACTTCAGAAGGCACTGCGTGAGGTGCTCGGCACACATGTAGAGCAGGCAGGTTCTTACCAGGATGCTGAGAGAACACGTTTTGATTTCTCGCATTTTTCTGCTATGACTGCTGAGGAGCTTAAAAGGGTTGAGGATATCGTCAATGAGAAAATCAACGAGGCTATTGATGTACGCACAGATATCATGACTGTCGATGAGGCTAAAAAGACAGGTGCCATGGCTCTCTTCGGTGAGAAATACGGTGAAAAGGTACGTGTCGTATCAATGGGAGATTTCTCTAAGGAGTTCTGCGGTGGTACACATGTAAAGAATACATCTGATATTAAGGTGTTTAAGATTCTTTCCGAGAGCGGTGTAGCTGCAGGTGTCAGACGTATTGAGGCTATCACAGGTGACAATGTATTCGCTTATTACAGCAATATGGAGAAAGAACTTGAGGAGGCTGCTAAGACTGTTAAATCAACTCCTGCCAACCTCATAGAAAGACTTGAGCATTTAATGGCTGAGATGAAGGCGCTTCAGAGTGAGAACGAGTCTCTTAAGAGCAAGGCAGCAAAGGATGCTCTCGGCGATGTTATGGATCAGGTGGTTGATGTAAACGGCATCAAGCTTCTTGCAACAAGTGTTGATGGTGTTGATATGAACGGACTGCGTGATCTGGGCGATTCCCTCAAGGAAAAGCTTGGAGATGGAGTTATCGTGCTTGCTTCTTCAAATGAAGGCAAGGTAAATCTTGTTGCGATGGCAACAGATGCTGCTATAAAGAGCGGTGCACATGCCGGAAACTTAATCAAGGCAATCGCTTCAAAGGTAGGCGGTGGCGGTGGCGGACGCCCTAATATGGCTCAGGCCGGAGGAAAGAACCCTGCAGGTATTCCAGACGCTATTGCTTCTGTAAAGGATGCACTTTCAGGCATGATCAAGTAAAAAATGCATAAATAGCGCTTAAAAATGCATATTTTTAAAAATAGGTCTAAATTTGTTAAAAAAATCAAATTAGACCTATTTTTTTTTGTAAAAGTATGGTAAAATTGTACTAAATTATAAATTGAGAATAAACTGAAAGGATGAATATGTATGAAGAGGTTAATAGCTACAACACTTGTGGCAGCCATGGGGGTTTCATTACTTACAGGATGTGGAGTATCAAATAAATCACATGACAATACACAGGCGGGGACGACGGAGAATTCTTCAGATAATGCGAAGAATAAGGAAGTAAAGATGCATGTCTGGTGTTCGAAGGATGATGTGGATATTACTACACAGATGATTGAAAGCTTCAAGGAGGCTAACAAGGGAACTGATTTTAATATAATTATCGAGGAGTCAGAGGATTCTGATGCCAGAGATAATATATTATCAAATGTGCATAATGGTGCGGATGTGTTCTCTATAGCGGATGACCAGATTGCTTCCATGGTAGCAGGTGGTGCTCTTTATGAGATAGAGGATGTGGATGCCGTTAAAAAGGCTAACGATGAGAGTGCAGTTGAGGCTGCCACTATCGATGGCAAATTATATGGATATCCACTGACCGCTGACAATGGATATTTCATGTATTACAATAAGGATTATTTCTCAGACAGCGATGTGGCTACACTTGATGGTATGCTCGACATTGCAGGCGCCAATGGTAAGTACGTGACTATGGACTGGAGCTCAGGCTGGTATCTTTATTCATTTTTTGGAAATACAGGACTTGATTTTGGTGTGAATGATGATGGTGTGACAAACCACTGCAACTGGAATGCTATCATCACAAGCATCAAGGGTGTTGATATAGCACAGGCTATGCTCGATATTGCTGCAAAGCCGGGCTTTAAGAACTGTGTACAGGATGACTTTATTGCAGGAATACAGGACGGAAGCGTTATTGCCGGCGTCAGCGGATGCTGGAATGCAGCAAAAATCAAGGAATTATGGGGCGATGATTATGGTGCTGTTAAGCTGCCTACATACACATGTGCCGGACAGCAGATTCAGATGTCATCATTTAAGGGCTATAAATATATGGCTGTAAATGCATACACCAAGTATCCTGAGTGGGCAAACAAGCTTGCCCAGTGGTTTACAAACGAGGATAATCAGAAGCTTCGCTTTGAGATGAAGAATGCAGGTCCTGCCAATAAAGCGGCAGCAGCAGATGATGCTGTCACAAAGGTTCCCGCTATTATGGCTGTTATGGACCAGGCACAGTACGGAAAGCTCCAAAGAGTTGGAAATTCTTATTGGGATGCTACAACGGCATTTGGAGAAAAAATGGCGGCCGGTAATCCTGAAAATACAGACCTTCAGGAGATAATGGATAATCTTGTTGCCGGGATAACACAATCTGTAGCTGAGTAGAGGGGTACGTAACATGAAATTAGATGCAAAAAAAAGTAAAGCTGCCGTTAAAGACAGCGTAGTAAAACAAAAAAAGGTGAAAGCAAAAGCTCCAAAGCCGGCTAAAGCACCAAAAATGAAAAAAACTCTCAAAACAAAAAAAGCTCAAAGGGTAAATAACAAACCAAAGGTTAAGGGAAAGAAAAAGCTAAGTACCAAATTGATACTTATTCCTGTTTTTATTGTAGGCTTTGTAAGTGTTATTTCAAGTGGCTTGTCTCTTAAAAACCTATCAAAGGTAAATGATGCGGCTTCCCAGATTGTGGACAACTCCATGGTCGGCACTGAGATGCTAAATGATATTGAGATGGAGACCATGAATATCCATACTTTGGCGCTGTCTCATATTATATCTACAGATCTTTCGTCAATGATAGATATTGTAAGTGAGATAAGGAATCACGAGGAAAAGCTGCAGCAGCTCCTTGATGATTACAACCCTTATGTGACTCTGGAGACCAAGAGAAACTACAATATTATCTGTGAAAACTACACAAGCCTGGTTAAGGAGTGTGGCAATGTAATGGCTTATTCTGCTGCCGGTAAAAGTGAAGATGCGTATAAGACGGCAAATGGCTCTATTGCAAAATATACTAATAACATTGAAAAAGCAATTTCATCAATGCGTGAGCATGTCAATTCTGTCACACAGGAGGAGAGAAAAAGCCTCGAAAGTACTTATCATGCATCTGTTGCCACTTGTACATTTACTATTGTTATAAGTATAATCGCATTATTGTTTGTTGTTTTTGCTGTTGTCACCATGGTTATCAAGCCACTGCTTCGTACACAGAAGGAAATCAACGGTATTATAGTCAATATTGATAACAAGAAGGGCGATCTGACACAGAGGGTTACTCCTATCAACAATGCTGAGGTTGACGCTGTAGGCAAGGGTATCAATGTCTTTATGACAAAGCTGCAGGCTATATTCAAGGCTGTTGTCATGAACTCGGCTAAGATGGAGAGGGTTGTCGATGATGTACGTCAGAGTGTTCAGACAAGCAACAGCAGTGTGTCTGATCTTTCAGCTTTAACAGAGGAGCTGTCTGCTACCATGCAGGATATCTCTGAAAACGCATCTGTTATCAATGCCAACACAGATAATGTGGCAAAAGAGGTTGAGCTTATTGCTGAAAAGACAGAGGAGCTGAGCGGCTACACCAAGGATATGAAGGCTCATGCGCAGTCAATGGAGTCTGTTGCACGTACCAACATGGAGACGACGGACAGGAAGGTTTCTGAGATTCTTGAGGTACTGCAGAAGGCTATTGAGGATAGTAACAGTGTTAAGCAGGTCAATTCGCTTACCAATGATATCTTAAACATTGCGAGCCAGACCAATCTGCTGGCATTAAATGCTTCAATTGAGGCAGCAAGGGCAGGAGAGGCAGGTAGAGGCTTTGCGGTTGTGGCAAGTGAGATCAGCCAGCTTGCAGCGGCCAGCCAGGAAGCAGCCAACAATATCCAGCGTATCAATGCGATTGTTACCAATGCGGTTAACAATCTTGCGGACAACGCCAATGGTCTTGTAAGCTACATGAATGATTCAATTCTTCCTGAGTTTGAGAGATTTGTTGAGTCCGGTGTGGAGTACAATGACAAGGCTTCATTTATAGAGGGTACCATGACAGATTTCAAGGAGAAGACTGATTCTCTGAAGCAGTCAATGCTCGAGATTTCTTCTTCAATCAACACCATTTCACATGCTATAAATGAGGGTGTGAACGGAGTGGTTTCAGCGGCTGACAGCACACAGCTTATTGTTGAGGATATGGATAATATTTCTCATAAGATGGATGAAAACTATGAGATTGCCGATTCGCTGAAAAAGGAAACATCTATCTTTATCAAGCTTGATTAGAGCTGTTTTGAGACAATGATTTCCGCGATAAAATAAAAATAATAATTTCTTTAAAAAATATCCGGATTTATCTTGACAAATCCGGATATTTTGATAAAATACATGTTAGTGCAATTAAGTATAGATACCTAACAGTTGATGCACAATACACAACTGGAGGGAGGTTAGGTTTTAGGTTATGTCTAGTGTAATAGTTAAAGAAAACGAGACTTTAGATAGCGCATTACGCAGATTCAAGAGAAACTGTGCAAAAGCAGGCATCCAGCAGGAGATCCGTAAGCGTGAGCATTACGAGAAACCAAGCGTAAAGCGTAAGAAGAAATCTGAAGCAGCTAGAAAAAGAAAATACAATTAATGTATTAGAGAGGACTACCGCGTGCGGTAGTTCTTTTGTTATGTGTCAACATAATTTAATAATAAAAATTTAATTTGCATATTTGCATTATTGCTAGTAAAATAGGACTTAGTGAAAAGAAAAGGAGTGAATCACAATGACAAAAATTGACATTATTTCAGGTTTCCTTGGAGCTGGAAAGACTACATTTATCAAGAAAATGATAGATGAGGCTTTTAAGGGTGAACAGATCGTTCTCATAGAGAATGAGTTCGGTGAGGTTGGTATAGACGGTGGCTTTTTAAAGGATGCCGGCATCCAGATTACAGAGATGAACTCAGGCTGTATCTGCTGTTCACTGGTTGGTGATTTTGGCAAGAACTTAAATGAGGTTATTACTAAGTATCATCCTGACCGTATCTTAATCGAGCCTTCCGGCGTAGGCAAATTATCAGATGTCATGAAATCAGTTATAGATATCGAAAAAGAGCAGCCGGTCAAGCTCAATGCTCTTGTTACTGTGGTAAATGCACTTAAGGCAAGCAAGCAGATGAAGGCCTTTGGTGAGTTCTTCAACAATCAGATAGAGTATGCTACAACAGTTATCTTAAGCCGCAGCCAGAATGCTACACCTGAGCAGCTTGAGTTCTGTGTAAAGCAGATTCAGGCATTAAATCCAAAGGCTTCGGTTATCACTACTGACTGGGATGCTATTAAAGGAGAGCAGATACTAAAGACTATGGAGGGTCAGGACAATCTTGAGATGAAGGTGCTTGCAGAGGCACGTCATGCACAGGATGAGGCAGAGCATCATCACCATCATCATGACCACGATGAGCATGAGCACCATCACGACCACGATGAGCATGAGCATCACCACGATCACGATGAGCATGAGCATCACCATGACCATGACGAGCATGAGCATCATCACGAGCATGACGAGCATGAGCATCATCACGAGCATGGCGAGGGCTGCACATGCGGCTGTCATGACCATGATCACGAGCACGGACATCATCATGCTGACGATGTATTTACAAGCTGGGGCAAGGAGACTCCTCACAAGTTTGAGCGTGCTAAGCTAGAGGAAATTCTTAAGCATTTTGTAGAGGATGACAAGATTCTTCGTTCAAAGGGCATGGTAGAGGGCACAGACGGCAAGTGGATTTACTTTGATATGGTTCCGGGCGAGTATGAGATTCGTGACGGAGAGCCTGACTATACAGGACGTATCGTTGTTATCGGAACAGATATCCACGAACACGAGCTTGAGGAGCTCTTCGGACTTGCTTAAGTATATTTTAAATAGTTACACATTAACACAATAATCAGAAAGGAACTAACAAAATGGCTGAAGAGATTCCAGTATATTTATTTACCGGATTCATGGACAGTGGCAAGACTTCACTTATTAAGGATACCATTTTCGAGAATGATTTTGCAAACGGCTCAAAGGGGCTTATTATCATGTGCGAGGATGGTGATGTGGAGTATGATATGGACAAGCTTAAGGCTGCCAATTTCCAGGTTGCAGAGATAGATTCTGAGGATGAGTTTACAGAAGCTAAGCTTAACGAGCTCAACCTGCAGTATCTGCCTGAGCAGGTATTTATCGAGTACAACGGCACATGGGGCATTGATAAGATGATAGAAGCAAAGCTGCCAAAGGGCTGGGTTATCGTGCAGTCGCTTGCCACAGTTGATTCCACCACATTTGACCTTTATATGAACAATATGCGTGCGATGATGCAGGAGCAGGTGTTTGCAAGTGATGTTGTCATATTTAACAGGACAGACGATGATACAGACAGAGGCCACTTAAGGCGCACCATCAAGAATATCAACCGCAAGGCACAGATAGTCTATGAGCGCAAGGACGGTACTATTGATGAGCGTCCGGAGGAACTGCCGTTTGATATAAATCAGGATGTAATTGAGCTTTCCGATGCAGACTATGCCATCTGGTATATGGATGCCATGGAGAATTACAAAAAGTACGACGGCAAGGTTGTTAAATTCCTTGCTCTTGTATACAATCCTGATAAGCTCAGAAAGGGCGTCATGGTACCGGGCAGATTTGCAATGACATGCTGTATAGAGGACGTGACCTTTATAGGCTTTAAGTGCAAGTATGAGGATGAGAGCAGCATTCCTCACAAATCGTGGATTACCATCACCGCAAGGGTGCATGTGGAGTTTGCGAGGGAGTACAAGGGAAAGGGACCGGTGCTTTATCCGGTTTCCATCGAGCCAGCTGAGAAGCCGCAGGATGAGCTTGTATACTTCTCATAACAGATGATAATAAAAGTGCAGGGGCTGATTCATTAAATATGGATTGGTTCCTGTTTTTGATATAAAGTACCGGATAAATGTCAAAGGATAACACAATTTCATAAGCCTATAACATATTTTTATGGAATATCTAAAGAAACATATTGAAAAATTATATCATTTCATTTAAAATTAAAAAAGTATGAAATAAATTGAGTATCAGATTACATATGTAATGGGATAAGATTTAACTAGGAGGAAGACTATGTATCCAATAGTTCGAAAAGAAAAATTGGCTGACAACATTATCCTTATGGATATAAAGGCACCACGAGTTGCAAAAGAGTGTCTGCCTGGTCAGTTTATCATCGCAAAGACAGATGAGGTAGGAGAGAGAATCCCGCTTACCATCTGTGATTATGACAGGGAAAAAGAGACTGTTACTATCGTAGTACAGACTATCGGTGCAGGAACAGAGAGAATGATGGCTCTTAATGAGGGAGATGCATTAGAGGATTTCGTTGGACCACTCGGCTGTCCATCAGAGCTTTGTCAGGAGGAAAATCTCGAGGAGACAAAGAAAAAGCACATCGTATTTATCGCAGGAGGACTTGGAACAGCTCCTGTATACCCACAGGTTAAGTGGCTTAAAGAGCACGGTGTGGATGCTGATGTTATCATGGGCTTTAGAAATAAGGATATCCTTTTCTATGAGGATGAGATGAAGGCTGTTGCAAAGAATCTTTATGTTTGTACAGATGATGGCTCATACGGCTTCCACGGCAACGGCAGCCAGCAGCTTCAGGCACTTGTTGATGCCGGCAATACATATAACTGCTGCGTAGCTATCGGACCTATGATTATGATGAAATTCACATGTCTGCTCACAAAGAAGCTTGAGATTCCTACAATCGTTTCAATGAACCCGATCATGGTTGACGGAACAGGTATGTGTGGTGCATGTCGTCTGATCGTTGACGGACAGGTTAAGTTCGCATGTGTTGACGGACCTGAGTTTGACGGACATCTTGTTGATTTCGACCAGGCTATGAAGAGACAGCAGCAATACAAGACAGAGGAAGGCAGAGCTAAGCTTGCCTATGAAGAGGGCGCAACACATCACGGTGGCTGCGGAAACTGCGGAGGTGACAAATAATGGAAGTCGATGTATTAAAGAGAGTACCTGTCAGAGAGCAGGATCCAAAGGTTCGTGCTACAAACTTTGAAGAGGTTTGCTACGGCTACAATAAAGAAGAGGCAATGGCAGAGGCAAGCAGATGCTTAAACTGTAAAAATGCACAGTGTATGAAGGGCTGCCCTGTTTCAATCAATATTCCTGCATTCGTTGAGCAGGTTAAAAACGGTGATTTCACAAAGGCTTATGAGATTATCTCAGAGTCATCAGCACTTCCTGCTGTATGTGGACGTGTATGCCCACAGGAGAGCCAGTGCGAGGGCAAGTGTATCAGAGGCTTCAAGGGTGATCCTGTATCAATCGGAAAGCTTGAGAGATTTGTTGCTGATACAGCAAGAGAGAATGGCATCAAGCCAAAGACCGCCGCAGAGAAAAACGGCAAAAAGGTTGCTATTATCGGTTCAGGTCCTGCCGGACTTACATGCGCGGGAGACCTTGCAAAGCTTGGCTATGATGTAACTATTTTTGAGGCACTTCACGCTGCCGGCGGAGTATTAAGCTACGGAATACCGGAGTTTCGTCTTCCAAAGGACAAGGTTGTTGCGGCAGAGGTAGAGAATGTCAAGGCACTTGGCGTCAAAATCGAGACAAACGTGGTTATCGGAAAGTCAGTTAAGATTGATGAGCTTATGGAGAAAGAGGGCTTTGAGGCTGTATTTATCGGTTCAGGAGCAGGACTTCCAAGATTTATGGGAATCCCTGGCGAGCAGGCCAACGGTGTATTCTCAGCTAACGAGTTCCTTACAAGAAATAACCTCATGAAAGCATTTAAGGAGGGCTATGAGACTCCTATCTCAAGAGGTAAAAAGGTTGTAGTTGTCGGTGGTGGAAACGTAGCCATGGACGCAGCCAGAACAGCTCTTCGTCTTGGCGCAGAGACACACATTGTATACAGACGTAGTGAGGCAGAGCTTCCTGCACGTAAGGAGGAAGTACATCACGCTAAGGAAGAGGGAGTTATCTTTGATCTCCTTGAGAATCCTACAGAGATTCTTGTTGATGAGAAT